>Ga0126338_10000299_pt1 | contig 24752 bp, 11 predicted proteins | sample OrbCmetagenome_2_FD_92529 | JGI IMG/M metagenome (GOLD analysis project Ga0126338, IMG submission 92529) | Coral microbial communities from Petempiche,Puerto Morelos, Mexico - Orbicella C C metagenome | ecosystem: Host-associated > Invertebrates > Cnidaria > Coral | place: Petempiche,Puerto... | reverse complement strand
GGGGGGGGGGGTGGGGGGGCGGGGGGGGGGGGGGGGGGGGGGGGGGGGGGGGGGGGGGAACTAGAAGCGCGAAGCACGATCTGGAAGAGGAAGGAGGGAAGGGACGTGAACGCCAGCAAGCCTCTTCCCTCCTTCCTCCTCCTCCCCCCCAGTCGCGCTTGGAACTTCTAGTTTCCCCCTCTCCCTCCCCTGTGAACGCTGGCCATGCAGGCTATTAAGTGGGTGGCCAAATTCGCTATTTTCTAAGCCCTGTATTGTACCGAGAAATCCCTTACTGATCGTTTTTAGGCATTAAGGGTTAAAGGAAGCTTACCTTTCCTTCTTCGATGGTTTCAAGCACTGCCGTCTCTACATCCTTTGCATGTGAATGCAGCTCCATATGCCGCAGCATCATTACAGCACTTAGCAGGAGTGCTGTGGGGTTAGCTTTGTCCTGACCTGCGATATCAGGAGCTGTGCCGTGTACCTGCAGGAAGCAACAACATAACTTACATCCACATCTGACATGCTTTTAATCACTTGAACCAACTATTCACTGTAAGAGAATCAATTACCAACGTAGCGACCCTATGTTAAATAGTCCTAGACTGACAACCCACCTTAATGATTAGCCTTTCTGATTAGTGTAAAAATGGGTATGGGCAAATTCTTAGGGCAACCATATAAAATACTACTGGGGTAACCTGACTGGTGCTATTCATGGGAGTTCCCTTATGCTAGGAAACGTGAATACTTTGAACACTTTCCGTACGTGTGGTGTCGTACCCATAAAAGGTTCGTACCCAGAGGATTGGAACCCAACTTGGACGATTTACAGCCGGTCAATTCAGACGTTTCGTACTCATATTACCAAGTCCAAGTTTTGTACCACGTCGGTTTGTTTCACCAGTACAGTGTCATGTTAAGTATGGTAGTTCAGGAGTTGAAAAACGTGCCATCCAGTCGTCTGGAACAAGCAGATTTCCCTGTCAGACAAATAACTGTTCATTCTCACTTGGCCGAGGCAGGGGATTCAGAGGATTCCCTAGCCCGGAATATGGATTATGGATTAAAAATTTCCCTACAATGCAGCCCAACTACACCCCACTACAGGTCCTATCTAGCGAACTGCACTTACTGATTCAAATATGGCAACTCCATCAGCTCCGATGTTTCCACTCGGTGTGACACCCAATCCACCGATCAATCCAGCACACAAATCACTGCAAAATGAGAAAAACATCACCTTTAATTAGTTAACCACAGACTATGATGGCATAAGAGGTGCAGAACTTGAGTGTGATGACTTCTGTGGTTGTTTTAACGTCACTGACTAGCAACAGTCCTTTCCAGGGGTATCATCAGCTAAACAATCCCACTATTTTACAACAATAATCATTGCAGAAACTCTTGTGCACTCATTGGCTAATTTTCATTGTCAATAAGAGGACAGACACATAAATCTATAATTTATGCGATGTTCACACAACGAGCAAGAGCGGTCAATTTGACAATTTGATATAACTGTAAAAAAAAAAATTGTCATCAGTTTTTCATGCGTATGTCCTGTTACTGACTGAATTTCGTCATAGCAATGCCAAAGTAGTCTGCGGATCCATTCATCTATTGCCTTGTGGATCCACAGTTACTTTGACAATGTTATGATGAAATTTATGGTCACTATCAGGACAGACGCATGAAAAACTGATGTCAATTTGTTAAATCACTGACACTCCTGGATTCATTCACTTCCTAAACAACGACCAGTCTGATCTTAAATATGATGACATTTACAAGAAAGTAAAACTATCTGAACCAAACTGTTTTTTCACTAATGACAAATAAAAATTGATGTAGACCTATTATTAGATGGCATAATTTAAAACATAGGTAATTAAAGTCCAATGTCCCACCTCAAAATATCTCCATATAAGTTTGGCATCACCATGACATCAAAACTGGAAGGATCTTTGACAATCTGAAATTGCAGAGACAAGAAGACATTGACCAATCACAGTGCCTAGAGCATCTAAATATACAAGTGAGAAACAAAAAAATAAAAGATTGACATTCCTTGGAATTTTTACATGTGCCCTTCCATTTTCCATAAATTCCAGACATATAGTTCCATGGCAACTGACTGAAATACTTGCAAAGGTCAAATACGAGCATCTCAATGCTGGGCATCCAGATAGCAGCAATTACTGCATGTGTTAAAACTCACATTAAGACAAGTAGTATCCAGATACATCTCATTGTATCTGATATCTTTATTCTTCTCAGCAGCCTTTCGACAGCATTCCAGGAAAAGACCATCAGAACGTCGCCTGAAAATCGAGTGAAAGAAGTGAATCAACTTGAAGTTCTTAGATCATCATTGATAAAGTACAATGAATAGGACATTGAAATGAATGTGCTCTTTACCACATCTAAAACTTTTTATTATTTTTGCTGTGAAATTTCAACAATGTTAAATGATCCAGTCTTTGGAATACTGTCAAGCATTCTGTGTTAGCACCCAGATTCATTAATGAACACAAATGTTTCAGCAGTAGTGACATTAAAATGTCAGCATTTTTTGTCTGACAGTATAGTATTAGCAAATATTTTTCTAATATTCATCTTGTTCAATGCACTATGAAGTATATATTGTTAGCCCTTAATAAGTAGGATGCAAAAGGCCTACTGCATGTATCTGAATGAAAGGTAGGTTTACTTAATGTTATTTTATTATTCTGACGTAGAAAATGGATTTGTATCTTAACTCCAGCATCTTGTAAGGTGGTTTACTTCAGTCTTGCAGGAGTAAAAGAGCTCAACTTTGGTAAACAGTGCTAATAGTGGCACTAAATCTGCCTTCATGTTTGCATCAATTTCGTCGTTGTCTCCTACTTACATGATATTGGCTTTATGTACAGCAGTCACGGTGTGTCTGTTATTTGCCTTGGCATACTGGAATGCAAAGTCTGCAACTCTTTGAGAGGCTTCCCTTGTGATCAGCTTAATACTCTGTACCACACCATCAACAACCTGTGAAAACAAACAACTTGTAAAGGCCTGGAAATAATCAAGAAGTTCACATACAGACACCTTTGTTTCCTTCTCAGAGCGACATCAGATCTTCCAGCTCATTCATTTGATATGATGTAAAAGTTTGTTTGGATCAACAGATGGACAAATGCAAATGTTAAGAAGTCAACTCATATTTGCATTGGGTTAACACACATACATGTCCCCTCTTTAATGAAAAAAATATATATATATAAAAAGGATTACAGAAAATTTTTCAAGTAACCTGAAGCCTTTATAATATGTTCAGTGAGCTTGCTGTGATCTCACAGTTGGACCCATCACAACTTACTGTTCATTGGTTGTAAAATACCATTTCTCCAAAATAATTTTATTGATGTTTACAGGGATGTAAAAATTCTAAGTAACCAATCTAACCAAATAATTTTCAACAAGTGTTTGGGATAATTTTTATAACTTTAAGAAAGCTTACAGCCTCAATTATCATGTACCAACTGAAGGTATTTCAAGACGGCCTCCCCAGGTGTTGTCTTTTGATCATTTTCAAATTTTGAGTTGCTATTCAATTTCAGTCTTGTAGCCAGTTATAAAAGGCAGTTGCTGGACAGGCACACCATATTTCTTTTCAATGTAGATAATTATAAGAGTCATAATATTTGTAAATAATGAACTTGTTCTTCAAGGATTCAGGCATCTGAGCCCTTACAATGTTGCCATTTGCTGGATCCAACTACTCACAGACTAATTAGTAAAAATTCATATAATTTGACTATTAGGTCTTGTATTTTGACTACCCTCTAAGTAAGTGAAAAAGAAAAGCTATTCTCATTGAGCTTGATGAAAATAAAACTCAGTATAGTTATTACTTGTGATTGAAAATGCCTTTAGCAGAGGTTTCAATAATTTGTGGCACAAGAGGATAGTTTAGAAAAACAGGCAGAGGAACTTCCCAACTAGGGGGGTCCGGGGGCATGTTCCCCTAGGAAATTTTGAAACTCTAGACTCTCGCAGATGCATTTTCCTGCATTTTGAGGCCTATTTTTATGTTGCTTTGTTGTTCCTAGAAGTCAATCAATTGGAAAGACAAGGTTGATAACATGTGGTATTTTAATTCTTTGTATTCAAATCAATTCATGAACAATAAATCACATTTCACCACAAAAAGAAGCATAATATTAAAGATTAAACACCAAAATGTGTCCCTTTCAATATACTGAACTAACCTTGCGAAGAATCATTCTTCTTTGACCTCTTTTGTTTTGACACTGGTGTGAAATATGCTAATAATGATTGCCTTTTGGCAGCCATTATTATTCATACTTAGTCCCAGTTTCCTCTAGATTTCAGCTGAATGCCTGGCACAGTTTTTTCACTTCGTATTGAAGCAATTGTTCTCATACGTAAGGTTACACTTTCCTTCATCTTTCGTGGTCCAAAAGGCTGGGTTAACACTAGAAAGTTTTTTCTTGTACCTTTCTTTTTCTTTACCTATTATCATAAGACTTATTTTACCAAATTTCTTGAAGAGAATCCTTAGCCGCGAGGAAGTTATCTGGTCTTAGTTATTTGTGTACGGCCACCTGGGACAGCTACAAGTGGGTAGTCCACTCATTGCAAGCGGGTAGATCTACCCACTACCCGGCTATTATTGAAACCCCTGCTTTAGAGAGCTGATGACAAGTACTGTTACAACATTTAGGTACATTTAGTACTGTCAACTTACTACGTGCTCTATGCCACTGTATTCTCCCTCTGTGTTTTCTCTGATAGTCACTAGATTAACATCATTATACACCGTAGGATAGCCCTCTATGGATCGACAAGGTCGCACATTGGCATACAAGCTGAAAACCCTGTGGGTAAATCAACTGATTAACTATCTATCAATATAACCAATCAAGCCTATTAATCAGTTCATTCATTACAGAGCTGCTTAAGACACAAATTCAGGACGTAATTGATAAAATGGTTGCAAAGTCCTACTTTATAACAGAAGATGTAAGGCAGCTGACATAGATAATAAATATGTTTCGAAAATCCAAACTATTATGATCTGGAAAGCTAGTGAGGAAAATTCCATACTTTTTCCAGATTTCCAGAATAAACAAATTCATTACCCAGGTGAGATTCCTTTTAGGGCCTGAATGTTACTCTCAAATTGTGAACTCAGTAAATGAACCCTTAACTTGAAACCTTTAGCTCAATTACAATTTATTGGTTACAAACCTCCTCAGAGTCAGATTCATAGACACATGTCCTTTACCAATCTTTGTTTCCAGTGGCCCTGTAACAAATTCAAGCATGTTTCATTGTTAATCCCTATGGCAAAGTAATTTTTTAATCAAAAGTTACTCTGTTTTGCCTTAGAAAATACACCATCCCAGATCAAAGGAACATTGCATTTGCAGTGTGTACAATACCAATGATTATTTTGACAATCTGAATCAATATCAATAGTATTTTTACAGATGTGTAAAAAGACTTAGCAATATTGAAAGTTCATCATGAATACTATCAAATGGAGCTCCCCCCTTGCTACCCAAAAAATGATGCAAAATTAGGTGCACTAATGCAATGGAATGCATATGTTTTTCATGCCACACCTTGGTGATGGGATAGTCAGGATTACAATGTTTTCCTGCTTGACATGTGAAAAACAGGAAGTATCTCAAGACTGGGATATGCTACACAAGGCCTGGTAAGTGCTGATCACATACAATCTACCATATTTTGTCATAATATGTTATGCTGTTAACCAGTAAGATTAAGGTCAACTATTTATTCTTGCATTTTTACCATTTGAAAAAAAGTTTAACCTACCTTTGAGACCAGTCTTGTTCTTCATCATAGAGTTTTTTGCTGCTGCTGGGATTGTGGTCTTACCATCAGGGAGGACAATAGGTGTCACTGTAACCTCTTCCCATTCAATGGGAACCTGAAAGAAAATTAGACATCAACATTTCACTTTTGAAATATTCATGTCCTCCAGAAATTAATTGGAAATATTCAAATGGCTTCCAGAGGTCTTTGAATACTAGTAGTTAAGTTGCTACATTCATGCAGCAGAAATGTTTGTTTGTTTGTCTTTTCTTATCATTAGTAAAACTTGCTATTGGTTTGAAAGTAACCGCAGAAAAATTACCCTTTGAAATAAGGATCTTCCCTTCTTTGTATTCATTTAAGACTGCTTTATTCATTAATATTACTTTTATTCTTTAATTGATGTCCATTAAATATTAATTTTTATACTCTAGTAGAGATTTATTCTTTTTAATTTACTGCCACTGTTAGACATAGGCTGCAATCAGGGACAAAAGCATTGAAACACTTTTGCAAAAGGGATGTTTTCAGACAGAGAGATGTTCTTCCCCCAATAGAAAAAAATCCTTTTTTGGTCGATAACCACCATCCACCCACTGCCCAATCAATGCTGAAACAGGCTTGGTTAATGCTATTATGAGTTTACAGCATTGTTAAAGGGAGAGGGGGTGAGATATGTGGAGTGCAGACAAGTCAAACTACATTTAAAGGCACAACGTATGTTTTCAGGCAGTGAACAGCTACTTTTGTTCCTGATTGTAGCTTGAGCTTATGACTACTTCAAAAGCAGCCGTGAAAATTGTGTATTACCGTGGTTAAACATTCAAGACTCATGTACATGAACAGCAATAATACCTTTGCAGCAGCAAATACAGTTTTGACAGCATCTGAAATTTCTGGTCCTATTCCATCTCCAGGGATAAGTGTTACTTTCCTGGTCTAGTTTTAGTCGGAAATAATGTTAATAGTATACTAAAGTATAATGTAGCGAAAGAAAGTAAGGGGAATTAAAAAATAGAAGGATGAAAATCATAAATTACTAGTCTTGATAGAAGCATGTGAAAATTCGTATCTGTACAGAAATGACTTCAATAACTTAATACAGTACCAATAAAACAACTATTAATTTAGACCTTTTACATATTATTAATAATGCCTTCATTCTGGTTTCCATTAAAATGCAAGCATAAAGTGCAAGCATGAGAGTCCCTGTAAACATTGAAATAAAGCAAGACCAAACACATAGATTGCAAAATCTAAATAATCAATACATGTTCTTATACTGGCACCTCCAGAGAAAACCATGTTCAACATGAAGAGTTTTACATTATGTTTTCAATCACACTATCTAAAGTTCATGGTAAGAAGAGTCTTCTGTCAGGAAATGGATTTACAGTGAAAGGAGACTCATAATTACCCACTCAATGGTGCTTGAAATTTATAAGCACCCTTAAGCAAATTGTCAAATGCAATATGATGTCCTTTCAATTTGTCCAAGTAATATAACCGGCGTATATCAACTGATATAAGCTTACATGTTCTCTGTGAACATTGGATGGTGGTCAGAATCCCTAGTAAATATGGCTCTTATAGCGACACAAAATTGTGCAATGAAGCCAAAAATAGTATTACAATAAATGTACATCTACAGTGCAACAATTGAAAGCCATGATTCTCTGAGCCCTGTCATCATTAAGAGTCCATTAACAACTCCATTTATTGTTACATGCTGCAATATGCCTTTGACAAAATACTGTGCCTTAAGTTTGTAAGTTAACAATTGACGAAAGGATTGTTGATAAAGACTAAACCTAGTCACAAATGAATTATCAGATATCACAAAGGCTAAGGTAAAAATTCCAAACGGGCGTTACTTTTCCTTACGTGTAAGCCTACCTCTGTAGAGTATGAACGTCTAAATCTCAATTCACCTGCAACCTGCAAGAACAGTGAAATCATACTTTTTTATGTGGCTCTTTAAGTCTGTAACATAGACATCAAACAGTTCTTACGCAGGTTGGTCTCTGCGTGGAATAACTTCCTGCCTTTCTCAATCCCTTGGTAGTATTATTTATAACAGAGCTTGAGTTTCGATACCAAAGCCTGCACAATCTCGTGGACGCCATGTTTGTTTCTGAGTATTGCATGTAAAGTACTGGTACCGAGAATCCGACGAATTCCGAATGAGTGACGAAATATTACGAAAATGGGAATTGAGACTTTCGGGAACTTTCCGAAAGAGTTTTTTTCTCTACAACGCTGATCCAACTGGCTCGAAAAGCGGTTTCTGCTGCTTTATTTCACCTCTATAGCATAACTCTTCTTGCTTTGCTTTAATGAGGCCCAGAACTGTTCATTTCACAACACAGTTTATTTACAGAGGGAAAAATTCGCACCCAGGTTAGCGAGATGCCCAAGATTGTAGAAGCCGGGCGAAACAAACACGCAAACCAACGCTCGGACGTTTATTTCTCAAAGTACACTCTCTCGATAACTTTCAGTTTCAGATAACTTCGTTTGCATAAAATCAACACTTTACGCTCGTTTACACATGGTCATGGAAGTTTTACCACGCAAATTCTAAGTTCCTACGTGGTGAATCTCCCTCTGCATCCTAAACTTCACTGATACAAATGTAGAATGAACACAACCACAATTACGTACGAGAAAACAGCTTTATTGCCTCTTAAATACGGGTTAGGCTAAAAATGGATATCTTACAGACAGTACTTATACTACAGACTACGTCTTTTCCCTTGAGGAGTGTCTTCTGGTACAAAATTGCCAGAAGATTGACTAAGGACCTTTGAAGAAGTCAAATTACAACGCATTTACGGGCATTGACATTCGAATTCTCTACCCTCGGGAAACAAAAGACTTGTTGTTCTCGCTCGTCACAATTGCGCCAAAATATTAAGTACCGACAACATAAAACAACGTGTTGAAATAAAACTTAAAAGAGCCTAGATACAGTTGAAAATCGGAATACAGACTGTTATTAGAGTTACACAGAACTGCTAAAAAATGAACAAGATTTAGAGAAAAATTCAAACGAAAATAGTTCAGTTTTGAATGACATGAAATTGAATAGTAACGCCGTTACTGACGACTAGCGCATGTATCGCAGTAAAGTTCAGTTTCTTACTCGAGTGATAAGTTCCATAAAAGTTTTCATATATACAGGCGATGATACAAGTTATTTTTAAGCACGTTCTCCCCTGATACGGCGGGCGAGTTGGATATCTTTTGGCATGATGGTCACACGCTTCGCGTGGATAGCGCACAAGTTTGTGTCTTCGAATAAACCAACCAAGTAAGCTTCTGCGGCTTCTTGTAGGGCGCCAATAGCAGCACTTTGGAATCGAAGATCAGTTTTGAAGTCCTGGGCAATTTCTCTTACAAGACGCTGAAATGGAAGCTTTCTGATCAACAATTCAGTCGACTTCTGGTAACGACGAATCTCACGAAGAGCGACAGTTCCCGGCCTATAACGATGAGGCTTTTTGACGCCACCGGTTGATGGAGCGCTCTTACGGGCGGCTTTGGTCGCTAGCTGTTTCCTTGGAGCCTTTCCTCCGGTTGATTTACGGGCAGTTTGTTTCGTACGAGCCATTTTCTGTTGCCACAATCCTCAACTTTTCTCCTCTTTACCGCGGTTCAAACCTATTAATGGCGTCAATCATATGTGATTGAACGATATATATGCAGATTGCGCACGTTTCATTGGTCAATTGTTATGGTCACTGATTGGTTTAACGTTCACACTACTGGTCTCTGATTGGTTCCCTTCGATCCGAGCGAAAGTCAAGCTCGCTTGTCTGGTTGCAACATTTCTAGAAACGAGTTGTGTGGCAATGTTTTGTGAAAATGGCTGGTGTTTGTCCTTTCTGCAACGCTCGGTGAGGAACAATTATATCTGTCTCTTTAACTTGACATAAACATGGTCGATGAACAACTGTTGAGAGGTTAAATAACGTAACAAGGGCTTCACGAGGTACAAAATTGAGTCCTTTGTGTTTGGTGCAAAATTCGTCTTATTCGCGCGATTCATGGTTTAGACTGTGCTTATTAAAAACTGACTCAAGACGTTTAAACAATTCTTTCTTCCTCTTTTAACACTTAGGTATTTTAGTATTATAATACTTTTAGAATGGATATAACGTACATGTTTGCCATATTTTCAACTTAATTCTTAGAGCGTTCTTGGTCCTACAAAGAATACGCCAGTAACATATATTCCCACGTCCAGAATTTCCACATGGTTGTGATTTTCGGCTAAACTCCAGAATACCCGGCCACTTATTAGCATCTCATTGAATAAGAATAGCAACTATTGTTATATACCTCGTTCTTCAAAGCCCACCGACACATGTAAGTAAAGTGGCCGGGTATTCTGAAGTTGCTCCTGATTTTCAGCTGTCACCCTTATAACCTTAGCTTAAACGTAATACTATGTAGTTAGCTATACCAAAATTTTATTTTTTAAATTGCTTTTATTTTGGTGTCCTTAGTGGGAAACTGCTACCGTATTTTAATCTGACACTTCATTAGTATAAAGGTAATATTACGACGACGATGATGATGATGATGATTTATTTTTACGTCAATGGTAGTTTTAATAATTATTATTATTATTACCATATTTATTATTGTTTGCTTTGTACGTTGGTAAAAATGGCCTATTTTTTGTTGCTAAGGTACATTTTTTAAAGCTTGATTATTTGATAGATTCTAACCATTATGCATCCCTGGGGTCTTCTAGGATCAACCACAAGAATGTGGGGATGTTGGGAATATAGGGTACAGTTTTCTGAAGGCTAACTGATTCTAAGCTAGGATTTAAAGTTAATCAAGGTATTCACAATGCCCATATAAAAATGTTTTCACTGCTCTGTTTTTTTGCAGTTTGAGATTAATAAAAGTTGAAAGTGAAGGACAAATAAAATATATACAAGAAATCCTTACTTAAATCAAAGTTTGTACTAATTCTGGATTAGCTAGTTGTACTTTGAACAATGCAAATTAGAAGGATTGCATAGAACTGTATAACAGTGAACACAAAAGTGCAGTAGGTAGTGTCGCCAAATTTCCCTGCATTACCATCTCCCATAACCAACCTTTGCCTTAAAATAGCAAACATATCCCAGTCAAATCATTATAAGGTGAGAGCCTCCTGTAAACTGTATGACCTCTTATGAGCAACCACAGCCACTTCTAAGATTTATGGTTTTAGTTTTTCTATTGTTATTGGCCTCGTCTCAGCCTCTTTAGTCAAACATTAATTAATGGTTTTGTCTAATTTAGTTTTAGTGTACAGTGGAACCCCGTTAATACGACCACCTTTAGGCCATAAAAAATTGGTCGCATTAACGGGGTGGTCGTATTAAAGGGGTTCTTTAAATAAGAAAATGACTGACTGTGCTTTTTTTTTGGGCCAGAATAAAGTGGCTGTAATAACAAGGTGGTCGTATTAACAGGGTGATCGTAAGGCGGGGTTCCACTGTACAAACCATTTATGCTCAAGTTTAAAACCTTGCCAAGTGGCTTGACTTATTTCTTTTCTTTTTGAAACCATGAAAAACATGGCCACAGAGGCACCACAGAATGGCAATAAATTTAGAGCTACTGTACTCTTTATTTGAGTCATAGTTAACACACTATTGTAGCCTGAAAACAGCAGATAACATTTCCTCAAACAAGCTATGAGTAATTCCAAAAGATACACTTAACTTGGAACCAAGAAAAGGGAGAAGTGAGGTCTCCCAAAATATAAAAAGCTACTAACAACATAGGTACAGTATCACTCCACCTTTAAGCACACATTTGTGTGATCCTGTAAGTGATGTATCTTTCTTCTAGCATATAGTTGATACTAATATAGACAAATCTTCTGTACATGCAAATTGCTTTGTTCTAGAAACAATACAACCACAAGAATAGAGGTACAGGGTTTTCTGAAACAAGTATCTACCTTTGCAATGTTAACAAAGAAGTAACATAGGACGGTACAACATGATGTGCTAGCCTAAAAGTCATTCTTAACAGCTTCCCAAAAATTCATACTAGCATGATTAATATTAATTCAATATATAAATGTTTTAATTGCTTACAGTACTTCTGTAATTAACCTTCACTTACCCATCAGGCAAGCAAAGGATAGAATCCACAAGTCTGACTTCAAGATCCACTTGCCTTTGATTATTTAACATGACATTCTTTGTGCTCTGTAAAGTTTTCAAATTAAAGTAAATGTGTTTCAAGACTTTAGTCTGTGTTATTATGTCCTTTGTTCCAGTCATGACTCTTCTCTAACAGTTTTTTACTAAAATCGCCAAAAGTGAAGGGCAACTCCTGTCCCTTTACAACTTTGGTGAAACTCAGATTTCTTGTGACATTAGTCTCAACAGGCTCAATAATGCATCCTCGGTTTGGGTTAAAGAAAAATGGCACTGAATATCGATCTGCCTTGATTGAACGTCTTACACGATGTCTTGTGGCTCGATAGAGACCTTTGGTCCAGGCCTGAAGACAGTCTCCCAGGTTAACAACTAATGTGCCTGTTAGTAAGAAAGGCATAGTTAATGTCTGGTTGCCAGGGAAAGGGAAAGGCTTATTAGTCTCATGGGATGCGTCATTGGCTCACTTGCATTGTATAACATGTACTTTTCCTACTAGATTCTTAGATATTCATTTTGTTTTTGGTTGTTTTGGTAATCTTTGTGTCTTCCAGAATGCAGTGCAGGTTTTTAATTTTTACAATTTTGTTCTTACTGAAGGCCCTTTGGTTATATGTTACATTGCATGTTGATGTTCAAGTACTGTTTTCTTAGAGATGTTATTCTACTCCAGTAGGGAGTTTGTTTTTCTTTTTTTTCCAGATAATCTCTTATCTGGAAATTGTACAAAAGGAAATCTTATCTTGGATTCTTTGAAAGAAATGAGTTGACAGGAGCAACTGACACAATTAATGTAAGTAATACCTGGTATTGGTTTCACTTCAACCCATTGTCCCTCTGTCATTTCCACTTCCAAACCACCAATATCATCTTGCAGTAATAAGGTCCACATACCATAATCTGTATGAGGTCCCACCCCCCAAGAGTCAATGTCAGCTGGGTAGGGGGGATAGTGCCAGAAGGCAAGAATAGTCATAGGTGGGGAACACTTGTCAGCAAAATAGCTCTCTGGGAGCCCTAATCCAACAGCCAAAGCTTTTGTCATTGCAAATCTGTTGATAAACAAAAAGAAACCATGCATTTTGTCATGAAACAGATGGCGAGTACAAAGAAAATCATAACTGGGCATTACAAATTGCACTCACTTAATGCGAAATTGATTTTATTCCTATTTTTTTAAAAAGCACTGGCTCTCTGTTTAGTTTTTATGAAAAATAACAATTGGTGCTTGTCGGGATAAAAGCCCTGCATCATATTATTATATTCATCATGCCACATCTACCTAATAAATTTTATTATGATAACCTATCTACATTTTGATTTTTTAGTTTTATTTAGTTCTTACCCTAAATTTGTTAGATGAGCTTTATAGGTTTCTACAGTTTTGGCAAAACCTGGTAACTCATTTTCTTGTGGAAAATTATCGCATGTGACCATGGCATCTTCCTCGTGTAAATGCTTCACATTTGCGCCCAAATAAACACCTTCTCTGATGTCTACAACATTTTGGGTCTTCTCAGAACCTTTAACAAAAGAAGTATTGATCAGTTTTATCGGACTCAGCCCTACATGCTCTTACTGATACAATAACTCGGGTCATAGTATCTGACTTTAGAAGTTGTTCACTGAACAGGAATCTTACCAGCCTGAGTTACGTGTAAAATTAATAGAAACCAGCTGCATTTTGTTTCCTGTATTAGTTTGACAACAATCGTAATTTTTTATAGCAAAGCTCCAGCAGCCCAAAGGGCTGCTAAGTGGAGTCCCACACTCATAGAAACCTGTGAATCACTTTTCTCATGGTAAAAATGGCTCCGCTTTAAGACTTGGCTAAATATTGTCACTGTTATTCATATTTATGTTGCACCCCCACAAGTGCAATAGTTTTGAAATCAGAGGGCCCAGCTTTTCTCCTTTGGTTGCAATCTCAGGCAAGACACTTTATAAAAGACTTCCATTGCCTGTGCCATGATCTGCTTTGGCCCAAGTGTATACTGGCTCCTAAATATTAGGGGGTTGGGGTCACTGCTAATTCTTTTCCATGTTACTTGATCACCATATCATGGATTCAAAGCTTAGCAGGAGAGAAACACTGTGGTTGAATAGACTCCTTTACTGATTTTCACTAGTAGTATGAAAGCAGCGTTTTATTTAATAAAATCATTACTGCTGAATTATTTTCAGTAAAATGTTTAAAAATCCACACCATGTTGGTCCTTTATAGTTGGCATACACTTTTCCTAGGAATATTTAATTGTAGGTACCTGATTTAACATATCCATTGTAGGATGGGCATTTAACAATGCTGATAGCAGTTTTCTTTTCCACTGGAAGAGAAAAAAACTTCCGTGCATAACTGAAAAGCAAGTCCAGGGTCGATTGTTCCACTCCATGACCAGTTATATAGAAGAATCCAATGTCTTTGCAAGCTTGGTGAATCTGCTGATAGACCTGATCTATAGCTTGCTGGTCAGCCAAGCTGCCTCCTGTGAAAGAAAAGAAAGAGATTAGCAGAGACCAGGATGAAAGGACTTTGTCATGACAGCATTTTATCAAAAGAATTGATATTTCTAGGTTGTGATTAATTAGTATTTAATGCATAAACAACACTTACAAGTTTTTGGTAAGACTAACTGTCGCTTCCTTCTATCTAAGAAAAGCTGGAGACATCAGGATCAGTGATAACATTCTAAACACGAAAAACGTATATTCTGGATTTTATGACTGGAGAGAATTCAGTATCCCAAACAACGAGACTAGTCAGCAGTGTTTGCACGCAATAACACGACATAAGCTAACATTAACTCCGTTTTACTTTTTTCTGTACTTGATTACTATATCAATCTAAAAGGAAAACCTTATCCCCTCACTACATACCTTTCCTTCGCCTTGGTCCATTTACTTCAAAATGCTAACAAATGAGAACTTGACCAAAATTTCCTTCATACAAACCCTTTACCGCTTGTATATTAAGATGAGTTCAGGGATGTAACAGTGCTAATCACTTAACTTTATAAACTAAAACGAAAGCACCATTCTACAGGGGAAAAATGCCTATTACAGGTACAAAATTTATGCCGTGTGATCGGAGGTTGAAGCGAGAATGATGGTTGATGAATACTGCTTTGTCGGGGAATATTGAATTAAAGAAGGGAAAGTACCTTTGTGAAAGAAAGCGAAAACGCACATTTCAACTCTCTTTAATTCCACAATGTTTATACTCTCAAAGCCATAAGACTCTAATCCGCGTGACTTGATCATCACAAGATCCAGGTCATATCTCACATCGGCACGCGATCAAAGGACCAATGTAGAATCTTCGACAACGTGAACGAGCCAGCGTAAAACTTTTCTCTTTATACGATAACTCCTCGTGATTGCAGGTTGTCCTCTGGGTTCTCGTGCTCTTTGAAGAGCCTTCCCCAGTAGGTCCGTAATCAGGGGCGGGACTAGCAACAGCAGTCGCAATTTCTATTCTTTCTTTCTTCAAGGGCAGCAATTTCTTGAGGTTGCCTCCTCGTCTTGCCATCTCGTCCCTTCATCAGCACGATCTAACTTCCCAGTACTTCTGGGTGAATTTTCCTCCACAACGACCATATCTCCATCAGATTTGAAATTGACGAAAATTAGTGTGGTAGTCTATTTGCCATTTATTCCATGAGAAGTGGGACAAGAGTAACTTGAGGTTATGATATCCCCTTCCGTCGACGTCACTCGCAGTAACTGTTTGTCAATGAGCTTCAGGTTGTGGTCGCTGGACAACAACCTTTTCTTCCGATCATCAAATTGTATTTCGTCACCGTAAACGTAAGTGAGCGGTCGAGTGTTACAACACTTCCAACTTGAGTGAAGACTTACTAGTCCTTCATGAGTCAGTTTTGGCCACAACAGGGATTTTCTTCAAGCTGCCCTTGGTGCAACGAACCACCCTATTCAAAAAATCTTCTCCTCCTTGGTATTGTGGCAGCTTGACCTTCCAGGCATCGCCCACGTTCAGAGCAAACTGTTTAACATCTTGGCTTTTGAACGGCTTCTCTCTGTCCGAGACAAACAGCTGATTTACTACTCCTCTGGTAAAAAAAACTCTGCGGTAGACGTCTAATAAAGGACTGCATCTAGTGCAGGAACTAAATCCAGGCGAACAGCTCTCGTGTTTGCACATGTAAACAACGCTAATCCTATTTATACCTTGTGCACTGATCTTTTATTCTCCACCCAACACACTTAGCTTCAACCCCTGTCCAGTAAAATTCGAAGCCCCTCCTTCACCACTTGTAAACGAGAGCCGAGTAAGCGAGTTCTATCAATGTGTCCTTGACACCACGATGCTTCACTTTAATATTTTCATTCATGTTTATGCCGCGAAGTTCTTGATTGCGTAGGTTACATAACTATTATTTAATTCTAATTATTCATTGAAAGAAGGAATTGTCACCTGCAATGTCTTCTTATTTAATCTATCCTCTTGCCCTGATTGCATTCTATACTGAAAATGTCTGATCGAATTTTCGACCCTCCCACCTCCCCTCGGTGACGCGACACAGCTTTTGTGCTTTCGCTCCCAGTGGCTCAATGCCTTGGCCACAGTCTTTTCCCATAGCTTACTACGTGAATATGTTAGTTAATATACTATGGCAGTGTGGTACAAACAGGGATGCCAGGAGCTTTATTGTGGTAGCAATACTGGATATTGCATGAGAAAAGAGGATTACTCTGAAGGTATTCCAGTTTTTCCGAATACTTTCCGGTGGAAAGACCAGCTTCATTTGGTTTCTCACCGGAAGTGCTAGTTTTTTCATTCATCTCTGCCAGCGATTTCGTTTCCAGATCTTTCGGCGCGGGCAGTTGTGAAGAACGGAAGTGAGGTCGAACATAAATAACCGGAAGTTAAGGGACGAGTTTCAGGGAAAACTTATTACAGCTTCCAGGAAAAGCCTTTTCGGGCTTCATGCTGGGACAGAGACAATAAATTACAAACATTTTTCAAGTAATTTCCGAGGAAAGGAACTTGGCCTTTTAATAGTATGATAGTAGCAAAATAGTTGAGTACTTTTTTTGTTTTTAAATTCGTGTTAAGTATTGAGACATTCTCCGATGTATAATGCCTTCTAAAGAGCATTTTAATATCAATAGTTTGAGATACAACACTGAAATGATTAACTATTTTAATTGTCGGAAATAATTGGGGGATTTCAATACTGGGAAGGGTGGGAAAACGAAGAAATAACTATTTATTTCTCCTCTAACAGATCCATTACCAGGAGCGTTACTATCCATTGACTCTTTTCAGGCTTTTACTTCTAAATGCCTGAAGACCAATGCGACAACTTAAATCTTGAAGGAAGCCATATGTGCCCAGACAAATCTATAACATCGCGAGAGTCTCCTAAATGCTGCGCTCAGCACATTGAAACTTTCGTTTTCTGTGTTGCATTTGGAAGACACGAAATGCTTGGACTTGAAGTTCGTAAGCGTGTCTAACTGCTAGAATGAAAAGTTGAAAAGTTGTAAACAACGAAAATCTTATCCCTTCCTAAAATTAATTCATCTTCGACTTGGTTCATAAACGTTTTAAGACAATTTCGGAAGTACTCGACCAAAATGTTATAGGTACAGACCCATTATACTAAAAGAGAAACGCCGAGAATCTACGGGCTTTCCATTACTTAATTAAATCAAAGAAACATGAAATCAACTTACTTTTGCACAGAGGCGAAATATCGATTAGTGGAACAGAATTCATGATCAGGATTGAAGCGGAGTGATGAAGTGTTGGCACTCGATGTAAAGCTCTGTCTTCTCAAGGAATATATTATTGCCTGGCTTTCAACATAGTACGTCAGGGGAATGTCCCGGAATATAAACATTCCACATTCTCGTACCCAGAGCCCATATTGTAACTCGGGAGAGTCTTAAAAAGACTGACCCCCACTCCGCGGACTACCCTTCAGACTGCCCCACGGACCACCCTAAATAATCAACCAAAGTTACTTTTATGGGGCAAAGAGATACAAGAAGCCTACCATTCTCGTCCCCAGAGGCCGCGCTCCTTTTTGGTCAGCACGAAAAATCGCGACCTCTGGCCGGTTCCAACACCGGAAGTTCGTGATCCACGGACTTCCTGTCTCTCTGCGCATGCTCAAAGTCAAATCTGACAAATCTGATTGGTTCTGGTCTCATTCTATTGTGTTTGCAAAGCCAATCAGAACCGGAATCTCACTGGACCTGTGCTGAGGTCGTGATTCTTGGGGCTGACCAAAAGGAGCGCGGCCTCTGGGGACGAGAATCGAAGCCTACCTGCTCCATCTACACGATCATAACTGTATGAAAAACAGCCGCCATTTTCTTTTTCACATTTTCATTTTCTCCCCATTCTTCATCGGCAACCTACCAAACCCCGTTTTTAGAATGGACGATCGGTAAGTGCTGTTTAATATTAACCTTTTTGATTTGCCTTAAGTATTTGCCATCAACATTAACATTTGCTGAAAAAGCAGCCCTTTTGAACCCTTCCTTACATCTAGAGAAATCGAGATCATCGAAATTGACGCCCCGAAAGAAACTACAAACAGGTGAACTAAATTAATTTTATGATATTTTTGGCTATGTATTACAAATGAACGCAAAATTTCCCTCTCTCAGTTTAAAATGTCTGTTAAACATTTGGGAATTTATCCGAATAATTACTCCAAACACAATAACCCGAGGGGTAGACTACGAAAGAATGAGGCGAAAATGAAAAAACGACTGGGTTGAGGAAGTCGGTGAAAAGAAAATGGCAACTGTCCACTGACTGTTTTTTTTATCATACAGTTATGATCGTGTAGGTGGAGCAGGTAGGCTTCTTGTGGCTCTTTTCCCTGTAAAAGTAAATTTGATTGATTATTTAGGGTAGTCCGCGGAGTAGTCCCTAGGGTAGTCAGTGAAGCGGGAATCGGTCTTTTTAACTCTCCCATGTAACTCAGCCGGAACGCCTAACCGCTGGTATTGTTGGTATCTAAGGCTGGAATTAGAGGTGGAATTGTAAAGAATTGTAATTATGTTGAGGTCCTTAGGTGCTCTAATTCAACGGTTTCATGCAGCTAGAGATCAACCAAAAACGGAAAGTCTTTAAAGCCAACTTTTCCTAGTGCCGAGGCTGAAATGAGCGTCTCTTGGAATGAGAACGTTGAATGTTCATTTTGTTACCGGGCGCCACGCTCACACGAGCTGACAGAATTCCTCCTAACATAGGGCGCTACTCACTAGCATCACTTGTCTCGCATCAAGAGAATAAGACGTATAGATGACGTCACTAACATTTTTCTTATTTCTTTATCGTATAAAACAGATAGATTCCTTGTTGCCGTGCTTCGTCCAGTAATAGATCACAGAAGACGTCAAACTGTTGTAAAAACATCAGTGACACTCGGCTATCGCCTCTTGAGCCAGTTTTTTTGTTCTTCCCACGTTTTGACGTCATCTGTGATCTATTACTAAACAGACGCACGGCAACATGGAATCTATTTGTTAATTTGTGACATTTAAATACAAAAATGTTAAAACGGGATCGCACTTGCTTGTAATTTAAATGTGAATACAGTTGGGGTTCACCTGAAAATTTTGAAACAAGGCAACTTGATGAGAAGTCTTTTGCCGAAAAACAACGGCGCAGAAGGTAGTATTTCGGTGTTTATTTTATTTAGAGTTAGCTGAAGCAGAAAGCTTGCCTTTCCCGACTGTCCTTCTCTGAACATGGATTTGCCCGGCAAAACTTCTTATCATGCAATACCGACAAAATGTATGAATCTGTCCTTGGTTAAATGAAATAATCAATCCAGTAGCCTGATGGAAAAATGAACTAACCCTGAGCAAGACTTTTTTGCACACCGTTAGTAAGAGTTAGAGGTGTCAAAAATAAAGTATATGCAGTCAAACTTCAATTTATGTTATTCTGTCCTCTGCTCCAGCCGTGGCTTTTCTCTAAAAGTGTTCGAGCGAAATCACCATAGCGAAAGGGCATCTCAAGGCCTTTTACAATCTTGGTGAAGGTCAGATTTCTTGTGATGTCAGTCTCAATAGGCTCAATAATACATCCTCGATTTGGGTTAAAGAAAAATGGCACTGAGTATCGATCTGTCTTGATTGAACGTCTTACACGATGTCTTGTGGCTCGGTATAAACCCTTGGTCCAGGCCTGAAGGCAGTCTCCCAGGTTAACCACGAATGTGCCTGTTAATAAGCAAGAAATAGTTAATATCTGGTTGCCACAAAGAATGGAAAAGTTCATTACCCAGTGTCAGGTGGGAGACGCTTTATAAAGGGTTGCTGTGCTACTGCAATATGGCCAGTGTCTCGAGAACCTATACCATCAGAGCGTAGATGCCTTCCATCAAACGATAGTAAAGTAGCTAGTAGATTGGAGATGTTTTCAAAAATCAGGAGCCAAACATAAAGAGCGTTGCACACTACCTGGTATTGGTTTCACTTCAACCCATTGTCCCTCTGTTATTTCCACTTCCAATCCACCAATATCATCTTGCAGTAAAAAGGTCCACATGCCAGAATCGGTGTGCGGTCCTACCCCCCAAGAGTCAGTGTCACCTGGGTAGGGTAGGTAGTGCCAGAAAGCTAGAATACTCATAGGTGGGGAACACTTGTCAACAAAGTAGTCTTCTGGGAGTCCTAATCCAACAGCCAAGGCTTTTATCATTGCAAATCTGTTGCAGAAAAGTAACCGTGCACTTTGTCAAAAAACAGCAGATGAGAAAATCACTAACTAAGAATAATGAACTGCACCACTGAACTGCACCACCAATGTGAAATTGAATTTTAATGGTTTTATTTATTGTTGCCAAAAAGCGCGCTGTCTCCTCCTAGTTGTAATGCGAAAGGCTGTCAAGTACCAAGAGTTTCTTTCGAGACAAAAACTGCAATTTTCATTGCTATTTGAACTCAATGGCACGAGGTGAGGAAAATGATAGTGACTGATAATCAAAATGAATTTCTTTACAGTGGAACCCAAACCCCGCGGTTAATACGGCCACCCTCATTAATACAGCAAACGGCCACATTCTGAAATCTCAACCTGTTCAATCTATAATTTTACCCCGTTTATACGACAACTCAAACAAGTTATGTTCATCTTCCCATTGTTAATATTGTATGTACTGATTAAAGTTTCAATTTTGTAAAAATTATATCTGCTTTACGGATGCTTATATCTGTTTGGACGTCTCAGCTTAGACCAGTCATGAAATTTGACCCCACCCCGTTATTACGGCCACCCTGTTAGGACGGCCAAGTTTTCATGGCCCGTTGGTGACCGTATTAACGCGGTTCCACTGTATTAGAATGACTTATCCACATGTACTGCCTCTTCATCTTACCCTAATTTTGTGAGCTGAGCTTTGTAGCCTTTTACACTTTCTGCAAATCCTGGTAAATCAGTCTCCTCTGGAAAATTGTCGCTCATCACCATTGCATCTCCATCATGCGACTGTAGCAACTGCCGACCACAATAAATCCCTTCTCTGATATCTGCAACATTTTGAGTCCTTTCACAACCTAGACACATTTTAAAAGTCTTTTAATCAACCGATAAGCAGAACTTACTAACTTATCTTATTCTCCATCTTATTCAATGAATTCCTTTACCGGTTGTTGCAGTACCCGATAGTATCATCGTCTTCCCGTGGTTTCATAATTCCTCATACAAGTTTTAAGAAACATTTTTACAATCATTAATTCCTAGAACTTCTTCGTTACATGCTCTTATTGTCATTTATGTTCATCATCATCATCATCATCATCATCATCATCATCATCATCATCATCCTAGGCTCTCTCTCCTTTGCCTCCCTCGTCGACAAGGCAGGCAAAGGACAGAGAGCCTGAACGATAATCTTTATTCGATCAAGATAAAATTGTCCCCGAAACTAAAAAGGCCCAGCTAGTGTCCTTCAATTGTGGTTTTTGCTAAGACAATTATTCCTCCAGTCGCTTTGCCTTTTCTGGGGTGATCATGAAGAAGCGGCTTCTGATGAACTAGTTTCCAGTTGCGGAATCGAAAATAACGATGAAATGATTCCCGACAAAGTTTTTACCTGTGATGAACTTCTAGTTCATGGCAAACTGAGTATATTACCTTGAAATTAAGTTAACGTACATGATTCCAAGGAATATTTGGTACCTGGCTCAATGTATCCATTGTAGGATGGGCTCTTATGAATGCTGAGAGCAGTTTTCTTTTCCATTGGAAGAGCAAAAAACTTCTGTGTATATCTTAAAAGTAAGTCCATGGTCGATTGCTTCACTCCATGACCAGTTATATAGAAGAATCCAATATCTTTACAAGTTTGGTGAATCTGCTTATAGACCTGATCTATAGCTTGCTGGTCCACTACGTTGTCATCTGTGCTTGAACAAAAACAAATGAGACGTTCTATTAAACAAAAAAAAAAAAAGGCAGTAGAATAGAAAGGCAACATAGCCTGCTGGCTAACTGTGCATGTTCTGGTACATTGGGTCCACATTGTGCACGATGAGCAAGTTTTGGGAGAACTCGATAAAGCAGTAGAAACACTCACTTGGAGCTCGTGTATTCCAAACTTCCACTCGGTTTTTTAACAATTAGATCATGAGCTCTAGATTTCTAAGCGGTGATAATTGATGAGGTCAAAGGCCAAATGTATTATCTCCTCATAAAAGTCGAGGGCGAATGCGCATGACTTAGTCTTTTTTCGTTGTAGTTTTGCAAAGTATGGCAAGGTTTTGTCCAGACGAATATTTGTACGTTTACGTCTGTAGTGCAATTTGTCATTCAGACGAGTCGGACGATTGCTTACGTATAATCCACGGATGCCCACACGAGAATGATAACAGGGATCGTAAGCATCTAGACGAGGCGGCACTTGCATTGAGCATGCGTTGTCACGTCTGTGCATAAAAGCCCTAACCGCCAGTTGTGCAAAAAAAAATGTGTTAAAAGACGTCAACATCTGCGTGTGAGATAGCCTAGACTGGAATAAGTCAGGATTTATAACTCATTTACATTGAGCCACGTAAAGGTAAAGTCTGCATACGAGCCAACTGGCCCATCAGGTCGGCGCTTATCTCGGTTTCTGTGATATGAAGAGACCAGGAGAATTTCAACTTCATCCCTCGATGGGATGATCGAGTCCATCGCAGGGTTATCCCCAGCATTAAATTTATACATCTGGGTGGGAGAGGCCCTGCGAGAATTAAGTGTATTGCCCTAGAACACAACACGAGGCCGAACCCGAGCTGCTCCATCTGGAGGCGACCGTACAAACTATGCATCAAGCCACCGCGCTTCCACACCGTTCAACCACGTGCTCCATAATTTTGCGGGAAGCTGGGGCGCTAAAATCACACCTTACCAGATTACCTCTTATAAAGTACCATAAGGACTACTTTTGCACACGGATAAAATGTGTATCACTAGTGGAGAACTCAAGCATGTGCGGAATAGAAGTGGTATGATAATATTGTGACGGAAAATCGTGACGGGATAATGAGCCCATTGGTTATCGTGCAAACTGCTTTATGAATATTTAAGTTCTATAATATAAAAGGTCGCTAATGGCACTGTTACGCAAATTATAACAAAGTAGATCGAAGTATATTAACGCGACATGAGACAAAGCTTGCAGTTTATGTAACACTTCGATTTTAAGGGAAATGGAGTATGAAAATGTCCATTTTGGTGCACAGACTGCCAGGATTCTGCTCTCAGTCAATGTTCCACTGTCAATGTTCAACTGATTTTTTATAGCAATATTGTATGATAAACTTAAAGCTTCCAGCCATGAATAAGGCTCTAAAGGTAAAACCCTTTCTAAGAAACGTTTACTTATTGGGATTATATATTTCAACATGCTGAAAAGATTCTAGACGTGGAAGATAATATTTAGCCGGCGTTCGTATGTTATCACTCCTCACGCAAGGAACATCCGAGAACATTAGACTCGCGTCAAAAGCGTTGCCATTTACTTTTGAGTTTGTAAATACATGGCGGATAAATAAAGGGAAACTTCTATTTTGGGGGGAAGAATATTTGTTGTTCAAGTTTCTAGCTGGGTCTAGGTCACTGTAGTCAGAAATGCTCAATGAAACGCTCTGTGCGCATATTACCACATTCAATTTGCATATTTGATTGTGCCTACGGTCAATGAGTTTTTCGCTTTGAACTTCACATGCTTGTCAAAGTTTCATAATAATCAGTTGCAAAAAGAGACATCATTATCCTTTCGCAAGTTCATAAGACCTTTATGCATTTGGACCAAGCTGAAGGCGAAGTCCGTACAAAAGAAACTCTACCCGTCCTCCGTGGACCTATGAACTCAAACAGTATATGCATATGTCATATAGGGATTCCGTTTGATCACTTATAAAGTAACATGGAAACCACTTACTTTTGGATAGAGGCGAAATATCTATTACTGGTACAGAACTCATTGTTGGGAAGTTGAAGCACGATATGTATACTGGCTTGTCAGCTGACGGGTAAGGTTAATTGGCAAATCCTGTGACGGCCAAGAACGACTGTCACGAATATTTGACCGTCACGGGCCAACTGAGGAATATTGAATTAACTTCGTTCCAGATCTCTTCTTAGCTTTGCTTTTTAACACTAAGGAGCTAGTTATTCATTAACTATCGTGGCACGTGAGCTGGAAAAGCTCATTTTTGAAGTCAGAGTGCAAAGTCCTTTAACGTGATACCAAAACTGTTCCACAGAGTTGT
>Ga0126338_10000298_pt1 | contig 24798 bp, 11 predicted proteins | sample OrbCmetagenome_2_FD_92529 | JGI IMG/M metagenome (GOLD analysis project Ga0126338, IMG submission 92529) | Coral microbial communities from Petempiche,Puerto Morelos, Mexico - Orbicella C C metagenome | ecosystem: Host-associated > Invertebrates > Cnidaria > Coral | place: Petempiche,Puerto... | reverse complement strand
CAAAAAAAAAATTTATTAAAAATTAAAAATAACGTTAATTAAAAAATAAAAAAAAAAAATAATTAATAAATAAAAAAAAAAAAAAAAAAAAGAAAACAACAACAACAACAACAACAAACAAACTGAAAAAAAGACCTCGCAACAAATTACTAAGGGAAACGCCTTCAATGGTGAGAAGGAATTTCCACTTCTGTTACGTTGAAATTCCCTTTCACCATTCAACGTGGCAGCAATGGCGGGGATTATGAGGCGACATGCTTCAGCCAAAAGGGCAACGGGTCGGCGAGCCATACCACCCTTTTGCGTTCGCTAACCACACGTCTAAGTGACCTTAAGAGAAAAACCCGGTTGTCAGCAGTCTAAAATATAATTAATAGGGTCACTTTCCATTTTCGATGAAAAATCCCGGTTGATTTTGTTTTGAGAATTTTCAGTGGCGCATGATGTGAGCATTTTCCGGAATTTTTGAAAAAGGGACATCTTAGCGACGTATGCCAAATGTTTTGAAAAGCTCTTACTGGGAATATCTGTTCCATTTGAACTGACTCTCTGCAGTTTCAATAAGTTGTTCGGAGGTTCAACAGATTATTTTCTTTTAAATTCTCAAGAACTTTGTCCAGAAAAATTCAGTCCACTTGCTACCGTTGGAAGATTTGGGATTTTGTATTAAATGGAAAACGCCCCAAGTCTTCATTTGAGTTAATTCGATTTCAAGTTATGAGGGAATGTAAACGTTTACACGGAAATACCATGCGCCTGGTGCAAATCGTCAAGTAACGTTTGTGGTCACATCAAGGCCACTATTTAACAATTAGATTATGAGCTCGAGATTTCTATGAGGATATAGCTGATTCGGCCTGCAGCCTCATCAACTATAGCTATCACCTCATACAAATCGAGAGCAAATAATCTAATTGGTTTAGTATAATTCTTATTAAAGTTTACTTCAAATACCGGTTTCCAATTATTTATCGAGGCATTATTAAACTTTGCGCCTGAAAAAGATCGCTCTTAACTACACTTAGCTTGAATTCATCGAACGTATTACCTAACTGCAAAAACTGAATACTTATGAGTTTGGTGTACACGTCATTCTGAACTGAAGACTAATCCGGGCAAACAATATATAGTTTCATGTAATGGGGTTGATATGACCACAGCCCGATAAATCCCTGACTAGCAGTATGCAGAACACATCGATGCTATGTGCAATTATTGCCCACGTACGAGTTTTGTTTTAAAGAATTTCACCGGAAGGTTACAACGTAAATAAAAAAGGAAAGTAAAAGACAGTAGCCAAGACGTGGAAATGTAAGCAGTGGTTCTCAAGATCTTGTTGTGACAGTACTAGTGTGTATTAGGTAAGGTAAAGTCTGCATACGAGCTAAGTGGCTCATCAGGCCGGAGCATTTCTACTTCCCCCTGGATGGGATACTATCCATCGCAGGGTTAGCCTCATGGTGGCCTCATGGTTAGTACAGGGTTCGAGCCCTGTGTTGTGTTCTTGGGCGGGACACTTTACTCTCATGGTGCCTCTCTCCACTCAGGTGTATAAATGGGTACCGGCGAATTCTTAGTGCGTACTAGACAAAAACTAAATCGGCAGAAAACTCGACATTTGTAATGTAAATTCCAAGAAACAGTAAACAAGCTTTAGTTGCCTGATTTGACAAGAAGCAAAGCATTACATATGTCCAGTTAGGGCCAAATAAAAAAAAAGAAAAAAAAAAAAAAAATGAGGTGCCTGAGTGTATTGCCTAGTTGGCTGTCGAAAATATCGATGGCCTTTAAAGGTGCTCAAAAGTAAAGGTACTTAACCTAATATTCTCTTTTTGTTTATTAGCTCCCCGAACCTATACATTGAGAGGAAATAACCGGATATTTAGATCGCCTGGTTTCAATGCAGGGAGCTATCCACCCAATTCAGACATCACGTGGATCATACCTGGGAGGAACGTGAGAGGACTGTTGCTGGAGTTTTTAACAATAGACACTGAAAGGGGGTAAGTTATTGGAGTATTCACGTAGACAGACTAATAATGCTCCTCAGGTACGCAGCTTAGTTGTGAATACGAAAAGATATCTTAACTTTACTATGCATGCGTCTGGCAGGCGTACAAAACACTCTTATCATTATAATAAGACATATCTAAAACGTTTTGAGTTTAATAGATAGCCCTGGATTTGTTCTACAAGATGACAAATATTCTGATGGTCATGATGTCATCTGACATCTATTGAAGTCAGTCACGGCTCGTCATCTCAGCTGGAGCTGCCATCGTGGATTTCACTTGTTTCTCACAAAATCATAAAATAACGTAAATTTTCACGAAATTAGCCAAATATGATGAAAGAATGGACAAAGGTGCGAATTCGGCAAAGTTCTTTCAATGGGAAAAAACCGGAGGATCTTATCGAAAAGAGTAAATCTAGCTTAACACGATATGCAAATCAAACTGGGGTTGTTGTGGCTATGCTAAATGACGTTGAGAGAGTTGACGTTTCGAGATTCTGGCGAGGGATTAACGACCAGGTACTGTACTGGACGTTTCAGGATCACACAGTAAATCCCTTCAAAATTTTGAAAAAAACCTTCTCGGTGTGGGGAAGCATCCACCCCCCTCCCAACCCCCAAACCCCAACCCCCACCTCTTCAAGGCTTAGGACGAGCAACGCGTACTTGTCAACTCGATAATGCAGACTACATGTACTAAAAGTCACAACAGCATCAGTTTTAGGTCTGATTACGTGCTGAGCCTTGTGTTCTTTTAACAGAAGAGATATCATCACGATTAGGCGGGGAAACACTGTGGTCGGCACTTTAAGTGGTGTATTCCGATCCAGAGGAAAAAGGTCTCTGTCGTTTCCCTTGTATCGAGAAGATAGTCCTTGTGATGATGATGATGATGATGATGAAGTTGCTGACGATGTTGATTACTTTGGCTATGATACTCCTTATGATCGTTTGACAGCCGGATATGACCGTTATCGACGGCAAAGCCGGGGGAGACCACCACGAGCTCCATGTGTTTATGTCCGAGCTCGAGGACAGCAGATATCAATCAACTTTTCATCTGATGGTAACGATACTGGTCAGAGAGGGTTCTCAGCCAGGTTCAAGGTGTTTAGAGGTATTGAATACTTATTCAAGGTTTTCATGTTGTTGAAGTATTCGACAGTGGTCAATGATCAATTCCCTCAATAAGATACGCATGCAGGGAATTAATCATGGTAGTTGTATTCATCAAAACAAATATCCAGTCTAAGATGGTGAATGTAACAACCATGATTCCCTGCAGGCATGTCTCATAGAGGCAATTGACCATTCATAAGTTTACTATGACAAAACAAATATACACGTGTCGAGAGAATAAGGCTGAAAATTGTTAATCTGGCCAAGCCACACCGGGGTATTGAATTTAATTGATGCAGGGCCTTGCCTTGCCATTCTTATCACCTTCTTGAAATATTGTTATTATTATTATTATTATTATTATTTAATCAACTGTTAATAAACACCTCACACTAAGTTTTTCCTCTCATCGAGGTTTCAGCCTCTAAAGTGTAGGTTTTCCTTATGGAATTCGTCTCCAAAGAAGCCCAAAATTCGGCTTCGTTGCCGCCATTTTGAACAGTACTCAGAAGCCAATCCGCGTTTTCGTGACGTCATTCCGACCAAGAGATTTTGTCCGAATGGCTTCCGACAAGCCTTTTAACTGCCTCTCTGGGCTATGGCTGTTCTTGAGCCGTATTATTTCGAGGCAAATTTGCTCCAAACGCCGAAAATGATGGCATTGAAGATATTGAAGTCAATAATCCCTTCGAAAAAATACATTTTGCCGACCTTTTAAAGGAAGCGAAGTTAGTTGCAGGTTTTTGCTCCTTCCCGCCAATTTCGAGTTGGACGGAATGACGTCACATAAACACGACCTGGCTGCCAAGTACCGTTCCAAAGAGGCGGCCTAGGCCTCCGAAGTCGCATCTTTCGAAACGAATTTCTTCGGGATAGCAGACTCTTCAAAGGAAAAACTTGGTTGAGTGGAAAAGCTGAACGTTAACTTGGAATAGAGCTTGATAATTCTAGCAACAGAAGCAACCTTCCGTTAAGATCAAACTATTTGCGAGGTTGGCTGATTCAAATGATTTCTTCAAATCAACCTAAAGCATTTTGTCAAGGCGTGTTTATAGAAAAGTTATGGCAGTTTAAATCCGGAAGGGTTCTTCCAGGGCATGCTGCCAGCTGATTCGAGAGCTGTCAGAACTTGTGATAACTGCTGTGTCCGGTAATTGTACTGTAACAAACTTGTAGCAAATGACTTTTTTTTTCCGTCCATAAACTCAGATTGAACTGCCGTAATATGATTATGTTACAAGTGACCGCTTTAGCCAAAGCGTTTCTCTTCAGCTAGGTCACAGTGAGTTCAACCTTCCTGGAAATTAAAATGTTATTTTTTATCCCGCGCCATTTACTAAATAACCGTTCCTTGTTTCTTTCCCTTTCAGGTGGCCGCGATGACAAATGATTCCTCTACCATTTCTAAAGATGTCAAAGAAAAGAAACGTTTTGCGTTTTGATTAAAACAAGTTATCGGCGTTTAAGGGAATGCGCTTCATCTAAATAAAAGTAATGATGCCATAACGTCAATCCATAGTTCTGAAAAACTCCATGTATACACTAATCATCATATCAAAATGTTTTTTTTTTTCTGAAACTCAGGTTGACAAGTATCTTGTCGAATATTTTGAACAAACTTTCTTGCTGTCTCGCACTTCGCGTGGTTGCGGCAAAGTTTGGTAAGATTTCAGGACTAGGGTGGGGCGGTCTTTAGGTTAAATTTCAATGTTGCTTTGATCCAGAAAAGTGATGTTACACGAGCCGAATTTTAACGCCGAATTTCAATATCGATTATTACTCCATGTTACACGAGACAACTTTTGACGCAAGTTTGATGCCCAACGGTCGGCAACTGTCGGCAACGGTATGTTACACGTGACGATTTTAAACGTAACATACAAACTTCGGGCAATAATGTTGCAAGTTTTTGCATCGCTTTCAAAAACGTGCAACATACTGCCGCAACGAAATGTTGCGTCAAGTCGCCCTGTGCGCAACATTGTTGAGTTAAAAGTCGGTTCGTGTAACGTTACCTAAAGGGACAAGTGCGGTGTTGCCCTGACGAGGTGACGAGGAAACGAGTCTAACAAACAAAAATTTGTGGAGGAAGAGGTGTTGTTGCTCATCGTGGTAGATGCAATAATAAAAGTTTATTATCGTTTATCGTACGATTTAGTCACTTGAGATGTAAAAAATTATCTTGGGGCTTATATAAGCACGTCGCCTACAAAATTAAGACCCTTTTAGAACGTTTAAAACTTCCTAGCTAGAAAATGATAAATGATGAAAGTGATGACAACAAGAACAAAATTATAAAAAAAAGCTACACATCAGATCCAAAAAAATTGAAATGCGTACCTCTAGGTCCCTCGCAGCTTCAAATTAATTTTTCCCTCAAGTATACCCTCCTGGATGAGCCTGCTCTCGATAAAATCTCGCGCGAAGATTGAGCAGTGGAATATACTGATCGTGGCTAACAACAGCCAGGACAAATGCTATCATGCGATAATATTGGATCTGTTCCACTAGGATTAAGAAATTTAGCCAAGGAAAAGGGCGTAAAGTTATGTCCCTTCTTTGCCGCTCTATTGTAGACCAGGCATTTTGAATCATTTTCAGTATCGATTAGACGCATCCATTCTCGTTTCTGTGATCGGTGCCAACTCCAAGCCAAAACCGGCAGATGTCTTAGACTGTTAGTGTTTTCCATCGCTTAAATAGTTGCCTGAAATGTCCAAGGGCTATGGGTTACATCCACCCGGGTATCAAAGTGACTTATTCAGAACCCCTTTAAATATTGAATTTCATGATTTATTTTAATAGCAAGGGTAGGAGACGAGAACTATTTTCATTGAAAGGAAGAATTTGTATGTGGGGATAGTGGAATACGCAACTTTAATTGATCATGCTTTTGAACTGATAATACCCTTAGCTTGAGGAATCACTTAGGTAACATCAATCAAGTCGTTCTAACAGAATTAATTTTGCACTTTTGGCCCACTCATAAATTAAAGGATCGAAAGCAGAGGAGTTGAACAACTGAAACAATATAACATGGACCCACAGTAACATCCAGGCAACAAGCTATCACAAATAAGGAAGTTTGGCCCTAAGTGGAACAATTTACACTCGGTTCAGAGATAGTGAGATGGAGGTGCTTCTCGGGGTTAAGAAGCACTCTTAAATGGCAGACCTTTCTCCGCTAAGGAAAGTTGTTATCATATACCTGGCGAAAAAACAATCTCAGTGATATAATCAATTAACGTGGTATTGTCTAGGTCTGAACAGAATGCAAGGTGCTATGTTCTCGTTTTCGCAGCATTTGGACGAACTCTCTGAAGCGAGTGTCAACAAACCCCTGGTGAGGTGCGAATGCTTTCGGCGCTTTGCGTGGAACAAAACAAGGAAAAAACTGTTTGCAGTCGACTAAGGTTAAAATTATTATTATCTCTTTAATAATGAAATTACCAACTGATTCAAGGAAAATCAGTTTTTTTCTTCATTTACATCATCACCAGAAGTTGGGCCATTTGTTCTTTATTAATACTGAAAACTGCTTAGCGGAAAAGTGGGCGTAATGGCGATATCCCCAAAATTAGCACGTTTGACTTTGATTTCTTTCTTGCCTTTGGTTGTACTTCCTAAATATTACAAAATCAATGAACTGTGTCCTGCACATGGAAAACATTGTTCTTGCCATGGAAACAAACTTTTTTTCAGTCGCACGCATTGTTATTAAACTGCGAAAGATCAACTGAAACCGTGCAAAGTGATAACCCAAAACACAAACACTTTCCTTTGCATTGATGTTTGTCTGCTAAATCTTCAGAAACCGATCATTTGCCGTGCAGCTGACCTGGAAAACAAAAGCGTGACATAAAAATGATTAGTAGTATATACATATGATTAAATTTATTTAACAGCATCAAATAAAATCTCCACTGTAGTATGAAAATTCAAAGGAATGTCAGTCTTTTTTTTCTCCACTCTCTTATTTTTTTCGTAATTTTTTGTGGGATTGATATTGAGGCCCTTAGAAGTCGTGATATCAAACCGTGTCATTCTTCATTGACACGATTTTCATCAGTAAATCCAGTCACTAGCTATGCATTATTTCAGGTCTGCATAAAGATATCTCTGTTAAGTACCATTCACCATCCATTTTGGAATCAGATTGGTGTATTTTCTTAGCAAAATTAAACGGAATGAGCTGGGTTAAGGTGTCTGGTGACAGATTCCGGTACTCCAGGTCAATACTCCCACACTTAATCAAGTGATGCTAAACTTGTGTCTTGTTAAACCATCTCCATGAAAATGTAAAGAAAACCAAGTTTGCTGGCCTCAAAAAAGGAGACTATGTTTCCACGTTTGTCGTCAATCGGAAAATAAGAAATAAGAATCACAAATCTTCTAGAAAATTTGATAATCATGTTTTTTGGAGATTATGAGGTAACTTTGAGTTTTCCCCTTTTTTCTCTGCTCTTTTTGGTCAATCACTGTTGTTGAAAATTAAAGGGGGACTTTGAACCCTTGGTTCAAATAATTCAAACAAAGCATAATTTTAAATAGAGACTTTCAATGAGGTTGATACGCTAAGAAGGATGTTACCTTGTAAAACGCGGTAAACGGCTTCAAATCCTCTCAACGTAATAATGCTGTCCGATTTAAACATGATCGATATTTCCTCGCCGTTTCCGATGACGTATAGTCGAGGAAGGTATGGAAACCCGTAGAATCGAGACATCCGGTATCCATAACGGAACTTTTTCTTCCATTTATCGTCATCATCATCATCATCATCGTCATCATCATCATCATCTTCGCAGTCGTCATCCCAGTCATTGTCGAGTCTTCCTGTGAACCACGAATATTGACCGTACATGCCACTCAGACTTCGTATCTCGCGAATGCCCCGTATTATTTTGACGTAATCAAAGCTGAAAAAATAAATAGAACTAAGCTTAGGATATTTAGATCACTCCAGAGCTACATGCATCTACAACAAAAACAATGATAAGGAAAACATCAACACATGTACAAGTGCAGTAGCAAAGACAAATTCAACAACATTGAATATAGTAATAAAAAAAGAAAAAAAGAAGTAAGAGTACACAGCAACAAATGCAGCGGTATAAACTACAGAAACGACAACAGCAACAACAGCAGCAACAACAATAAAAAGTGTATCAGCAAGCACAAGAGGAATAAAAAAGACATGAAGTCCACGACCTCAAAGTTTTCCCGCCGAATGTCTATGGAGCAGCCATGCGATTAAGGTCTTTTCATTTCATTTTTTTTTTCCATTTTATTTATTTATTCCACTCCAAAATTACAAAGATAAATATAAAGTAAACAATTAAGAGGAGAAATGGAAAAGGGCAAAAATATAGCAAGCTAATTAGATGCCCTTGTTTAATCTTTTTCATTTAAAGTGAATGGCAACTGTTTCCAGCGCTTTTGGTTTAAGTATTACATAAAAGTTTTATCAAATGTGATCATCCACTTAAAATCTCAAGGGATGGCTTGACATTTTTGTATTATATTATACTTCCGCTGTTGTGTGATCATGCCAACATCTGACTCAAGTTAGTAATAAATCTAAGTACTTAATATTAAAGCACAAAGCACTACAGGTCACAGTGTCTTATGTTAAAAAATTTGAAGCTCTAGCCAGGCAAAGCAAAATCTTAATAATCTACAGTTACGATTGCAAAACTCGGGACCATTTCATCTTTGGTACGCCACACCTTAAATATTGTGTATTTTAAACCTCGTTTAATTAGCTTGATTCATTGAAACCAATGCATAGAATTAAAATATTGCAAAGGAGCGCAGCGTTAATTGTTATATCGCCCAGGGTTGAAGTAGGTTGTAAACTTACCACCGTTCAGTTTCAAAGGTGCGGAAATTTAGCATCAGAGTGGATCCCATCGGGACAGTAATGGTCCATTTGCACTCAACATTGTTTGGATAATTTGCTGGAAAGCCAGGAGATGTAAAGTTCCCGGATGGAGCGACCAGAGGACCTCCACACAGGGCTAAGGAAAATAGAAGAACACAGAACACTTGAATCAAGTGACAGAATCTGAACAATATAGATCGCGTAGCAGAAATACATGACGTTTCGGCCACCAGGAAGATTTCATTATTTCTAAAGTTAAAACAATCAGTTTAAGGCCAGTCCTTTCCCCCTCCTTAAGGTTTAGAGCCTTAACCTAAGGTTTAGAGGTTAAAGGTAGCTCTGAACCCCATGTGCAGAATTTTTTAGAACTTCGCCATAAGTTGCGTCGAAATTCGATTATAAAAAATGTGCGTCACCGAGGTCGTTTTTGAGTTATTAGCCGTTTAAGCTAAATTTAAGGGTACTTTGAGCAGGTCATACTGTCGCCATGGTGACCTGATGATAACGTGTTCACCAATAATTGAGATTTTCTTTGATGCCAAGATTGTACTATCGGCTGACAAAAAGTGATTATAATAATTCATCAACGTTTCGAGAAGTTCTGGAAACTGTTTTGAGGTAGCCACAATTAGTGGCAGCGCCAAAAATAATAATAGATAATAATAATGAATCAAATGAAATCTTTCTGTACCCAGGATGTCCATTTTACATTACTGTGCTCTTCTGAGGAGCCGAGCAAATTATCAAGAAAATTATGATAAGAAAAAAAGCTTGTATAATATAACTATACCTAAATGAAAATGATACTATACTCTAAGCTAACCATGACTCGTTTTATATAATGAAGTGTTAAAAATGGCGCTTGACACCAGAAATGTGCCTATCAGTTAAATTCATTATTCACCTTGTCCCATGCTGTAATGAGCAAAGAACCCTCTCCGGGTCACCCAGGGATCAGATTTGAAAACGACCCTGACCACTTCCCCTGTTCCATGTATTGACACGATTCTGGGCTCTTTGTGTTTTTCTTTGTACATATGTTCGGCAAAGTACATCCCTTTTGCAAAATCCACATCTTTACGATCATCATCATCGTCATCATCGCACTCATCATCATCGTCGTCGTCGTCGTCATCGTCATCACCATCATCATCTTTAAAATATAAGTTGTCTTTCTCTCCTCCTCCTTTAGTCAAGCGTTTTATTAAACGTCTGCCCACGAAAACTTTAACCAGGTCATAGCTGGAGAAATAAGAAATGAAAAGGATCTCATTGTCTTTTATTCTAGGTAACACACCTTGCGTAATGGCAGCTTAGATTAATTGGTCGGCGGATTGGTTCATGTTCTGTTCCTCTTTTAATTTTCAGTCATCATGTTTTTATCATGCATACTTTAACACAAAAACATCGCTTACTGGACTTGCAACTCAACCACGACAAAGGTTTTTTTTTTCTCGAAATGAATTTATGTTTGACTATGTTTGCAAGTATGCTATTTTCATTTCAGTGGGACACCAGGCAGGTAACGGCCACTGGGTAAATTAACCCCTGGCCATGTAGCAGGGAAGCTGTAATTATGCAAATATTTCTATTGCCTTCGGTCTTGTCAACCAGAATCGCGCCTGGAGGTGTTGGCAAATATGATCTGACTGCTTGCGGTATTTAATCCACTTAGGGCAGGATGGTTACTTTAATGTTGATTCAGTCATAATTGTCATATTTTGTAAGTTTTAAAGTTCGTTAAATAAATCAAATAAACGAGCTTATCAGTTGAAAAAAGAAAGTACTTAATTGACTATTTTAACTGTGTCCAAGAAGTTTTGACTATACTTCAGAAGTTGGCCATGCAGTAAAAACAAGGCTCTGTATATAATTGTCTGATTTAAAGTCATGTGGTTTATCGTATCTATGCTATCTTAACAACTGGTGAAGTTACACGTATTTCTTATTATTTGATATGAGTTACTTGATAACACCAGAACTCGTAGAGGCTGCACAGCTAAGCCCGCAAGAGGTCATGACTTACCAAGGTTCCGTTTCGAAGAAGAGGAAATCTATCCTGAATTGTAATCCTTGCGGAACAGTGATTGTCCAAATACAGTAGGCGTTGTTAGGATAGTTGCCAGGATAATTAGGAGATGCAAAATTCCCGGATGTACCAACCAACGGACCTCCACATTGCGCTGGTGCTGATAAAACAATGCAATAAAAGACCTGAGTGATATCTTCAACATTGTTCACCTTCTCGAACTGATTTGAACCATTTTTTTTTGTGTGAACGTACGTAGGTCAACTTATTTTTGAAACCAAACAAATAAAAACCAATAAAATGAGTGAAATATAATAGGAATTTGGCAATCAAGCTTAATTCCAATGTTGGTTTAAAATTGTAAACATTTACGAAAGATTGTAGACCCTACATCCTGTTTTGACGTCACAGCCTGCCTGATTAGTCCCAGGTCCTAACCCCCCAAGGTTTCTGCCCCAACCAGAAGATGGCTAAAACACAATAAAACACACACACACACCCAAAAAACAATATCCATTGTATTTTTCGATCTCAGTATCACGATCCCGTGTCGATTCCAAATCAAGCAAAATAATATCCGCCATTTGCACTTTAAGTTAAGTGTAGTCCCAGTGTATGCAAGGAGAGTACGGCACACAAAGATTGTAAGCGTAGAAAAACAAATGACGAAGAGAATATTCATTCTCCATCGTCCTAAAAGTTTAGGATTTCGCCGTAAAATTTCGTCTTTCGGGTCCCCATAAATTTCTTTCAGGTATCAATAAAGAACTTCACTGTATTGAAACATCGCCAAATGCCATTATTTGTATTGTATTCTGGATCAAATGTGCCTATTACATTGTGCACTTAGCTAGATTTGAAAGTTGTAAATACCCTTACCTACTTGTTCGGGTTGCACCATGTTTGAAACACGAAAACGCGCTGAATGAATGGTCCATAAGTTTGTCAGCAGCACCTATCAAGAACATTAATTTTTGAAACGTCTTTACCAGAAACGAAACGGATGAGTATTGTCAATATGGAATATTTATAACTACATGCATTTATATTTATTTGAACAGAAGAAAGGCCCGCAGTTGGACAAAGCCATACTTAACTCTACCGATACTGAATACCTCCTTTATTGGCTGCACGATAAACGCACTTTGTGTAACATTTGGTTATTTCTCCACGAACTAACAGAATATGCGTGCAAAGTGACAGACAAGTAATTTGGATCACAAATTACTGAAATAAGAGCAGCCTTTTATATAGGGTAGATATTAAATTTATTTCTGATTTTTCTCAGTATATAGTTTTGTTCTGACTTCGACAAGAATCTCAGTTTTCAAGCCACTTTACTTTCTTAAGAAGGTTAGTCATGAACAACATCAATTATTGTTTTTTTTTTCTGATTATCACGTTATCATCTAATCAGGTATTAGGTTTTCGACGCTAAGTGCTAGTATAGCTATACAGTCGGGCCTATGTTCATTTGTTGAGCCTACTGTTGACGCACTGTTTAGAAAACAGGGATAAACTTGGGCCCATCATACGAATGAAAGAAAACTTTTGTCCATCTTTTTTGGTGATTAGACGCTTGAGAAATGATCCGTTTGATTCAATCACGCAGTTTGCGTGACGATGTACTGAAAATTACCTCAGCAGCGCTGCCATGTTTACTACCAGAACGCTTGTTACAGTTTTGACAATTACGTAGAAGGGATTCAACACTGATCCAGAGTCAGCCATTGGAACTTGACCGAGGTAATCAGTTTCTTCATTAGAATTCGATCATTCAGTGAGAGGTCAGATCTCTCTTTATAAATGAGAGTCCTTTTTAAAAATACTCCTGTCTTGATTCAACAAAAATATGTAGCTTGAATATTTCTTCATAAACTGCGTTAAGGGTCGCAAATTCTTGGAAGTTATCCGCAAAATACACAACTTGAAAGTTTATGAAAATTATGTGCAATGCAATTTGAGCCCAGTCACAGGACTGTTGTTTTCGCGAAGGAGTTTATCATGATTCGTTTTGGCTCTCTCGAAAGGGATTATTCGCTCTCCAAAGGAGTTATGACTCTTGAAAAGGGTTAAGGTCGCAGCACGGCAAAGATTTTCAGCTACACAATTTACTCGGATCGCCACGACCAGCAAACAAACCTCGTACAATTTCTGCTAGCTTGTACAAAGTAATCGCCATAAGTTGTAAAAAGATGTCGAAAATTCTTTGCAAACAACTTCTCCATCAATGCGTAGACAGCTGTGCTTCATTCTTGAAGCAAAATGGTTTAAACTCACAACTTGCGATAGGATGAGGAGGATATTCAACAAAGCAACTTGAATAGTACATATCTAAGCGGAACTCTTGTGCTAAAATATCCTGATTGATAAGTTAATAAAGATGGTGAATTTTAAGCTCGGTAATGAAATGTGAAGGTGAATTAATCAACATGACACGAGCGTGGGACAAAGAAAAATTCTGAGTCCCCGACAGAGGACAAATTCTTTGTCCCACGCTCGTGTCATGTTGATTAATTCACCTTCACATTTCATTACCGAGCTTAAAATTCACCATCTTTATTAACGTATCACTACTCACGATGAATTCGATAGCGTTGATCCTAGCAGTATGCAGGACACCTATCATATATGAACTCAGTTAAATGACCTTGCTCTCCATGAGTTCTCGTAGCTCAGTAGATAGAGCGCCCGCCCGGTGTTCGGGAGGTCATGGGTTCGATTCCTGTCGGGGACTCAGAATTTTTCTTTGTCCCACGCTCGTGTCATGTTGATTAATTCACCTTCACATTTCAAATATCCTGATTCTTTAATTTGCTTTTATCGCGTCCAATACGCGTTTTCGTAAAGTACGATTTGATACTGTGGTACGAAGCCCGAGCAAACGCTCTTAAAGCGTCTATTTTTAATTTACAAACGAAATTTCATGTCTATGTAAGGGACATTGCTTGAAAAGCAAAAGCAGCAGTTAATCGACATTCAATAGGATCCATGCCGTTTAAGAGGAGCAATACCTCCGAGTTAATATCTAACTCATTAAAAAGACTACATTTGTCTATTATTTCATCGAAGAATTTTAAACGTAACCTATTATATTACTGGCATGAGAAAAGAAAGTGTATTTCATTTTCAACCTCATTTGAAGGGCAGAAAGAGCAGATTCTCAAATTTATGGGAGTCTTCGGTATTGTGTGTCTACCTCCTTCAATACGTAATTTATGATTCCCTGAACGAAATTTATTAATAGCAATTCTGTGATGTAGATTTTTTATCACATCGAGGGAACTAGATTTTTTGGTATCTTTTCTAAAAGAAGCGTAAAAGTTTAATTTTCTGCTTCTGTCAATTAATTTTACCAATTAATCAATTTGTAGTCCCAATGGGGTTTAAATAACGATTGCTTTGATTAGCAATTTCTGGTAGTTGCAGTCAAATAACGCCATCATGCAAATCGCCTATTTGAGAATTTAGATGTTTCGTTTTTTTGCATTTAATCAATTTATTGAAGGTTTTTCGAGTCGTATGTTGATCATGTCTGAGATTAACATCGTGAGGATTTCGATCTTCTTTTAGTTAGAGAGCACAATGAGATTTTTTCGCAGAAAAGAAGTCTTTATCAAACTTGCATATCAAACGTTTTAAAATTTTAAATAGTTGAAAAAAATCAATTTTTCTTCAACTTATTTTAATTAAGTTCAATCTTTAGCCTAAGCCCTTTTAAGCCCTTTCGCATTTTGGCGGTATTCGAAATGTTGTAGATGAGTTGAAGGCCTTTTCATGGAAGACTTCGCTTCAATTCCTTATATCCTGCCAACCGTTTAAAAGGATTAGTTTTAGTTTTCCCTAACATTTTCGTAAGCTCCGTTTGTCATTAGTCAAGTTTAAGTTGAGGAAGTTTGGTAAACGGACTTTCAAGAATATTGTGCAAGCAGATCCCTATATTTCCTTCATTATTGACAAACTTCTGTATTAGGCTTTTTCAGAATTTCGGCAGTTTTGCTTCATACGTCTCAGAATTGATGAGAAAAATAGACATAGGAACTCCAGCTAAAAAATTGATGCGTGTTTTTCACGGCCGGTAATGATAAATTACGTCACAACATTGTCAAAGTAGATGTGGATCCACGAGGCGAAGCCAAGTGAATCAACTGTCTGTCAATGAATGATAGTTATGGTAAAGGAAAATGAAATTTCGGCTCAGATCAAAGTTGGCCATTTAACTATTAGAAACTTTTTAAGGAATTTTAGGTGTTTTTTATTACGATTGCATGCAGCCCAGTTAGTTTAGTATTACAAAAGTCCAAAATATATAATAGCAATAAACAAAGCCATAATTCCAGGGTGACGAGATTTCAACGATCTTTTAAGAGAATCTTTACATCGTGTCCTCGAAGAGAACATGAAAGTTTAATTTAGGACGACGTATATACTATGTTTCTGTTCAGTTTAAACTTAATCTCCAGACAAACAATTAAACATTTCTAGTACTCACAGTCAGTGCAAGCAGACAAGCGCTCATCTTTGCTCAACTCTTGCGATAAGCGTGTTTCCTTACTCGATCCTGTAAGCTCTTCAAAGTTTTTTATATTCTTTGATACACTTAATTAATCAACTCGCGTTATATACCCTTTGCTAGACAGTAAGACGACCTTTCAAGGTAAAAAATATGCGCTTAATATTGTCTTCCACGTCATAAAGATATAGATTCAGCTGCTAGGTCAGCTGCTTAACAACAGCTGTCATTAGTACGGTTTGCACATAAATCAATTAAATCAATTTATTGTCTGTAAATTTTCATTTCTTTAATTTCTTTCATAGTTCTAGAATTTTTTGAAAAAAACAAACAAACAAGTGGAGCTACACTCACACTCAATGTGATATTTATAACAGAAACAAATATTACGATACATAAACACTCTACTGACATATAATATTGCTGCTGAGTGTTCCAAAATGACCAAGGGGTTCAGACGTTCCTCTCGATCCGTGATGCTCTGGAATTCCTCACTCAAGCCAATAATTTAAACGACTATCCACTGATGGCTGTCTATGTCTTCTGAATATATTTTGATATGTATCTAGTTAAATGTATAGTGATAGCGGCATATGTTGTTCATTTTTTCCATTTTACTCTGGTCAACTTGTAGTGACCATTTCGCTACGAAGGATTCATAAAGTGCGTTTATTCCACCAACTGCTTAAGCTAAGCCAAGGTATAAATTTTCAGCTGTGTAGTATTCTTGTAGCATTAAAAAAAAATAAGGAACAAGTTAGCATTTTCTGCAAGCCAAAACCCATGTTGTCAAAACAGGTGGCTTATATTACTAATAAATAAAAGAACGGAAATCGAGATATGTAAGCGCTGATGTCGACATGGATAAAAACATAATGTTTCATGTAAAAACAACAAAACATTAAATCATAAATCATGAGCAAAGGCGTAATCATATCAAGCGCTACAAGATGTGAATTATGTTAAAAATGTCTGCAGCGAATGAACGTATGATGAGCCAGGTAGAGAGTGATCAACCACGTGCACGGGGCACAATTCAAGAACGCTAGTTAAGGAGACAAAAAAGCATGCAATTTAAAGTTTTGCTTGCCGTTTTGCGAACTCTCTATGCCTTTCTGAATTATATCGAAATTTTATTCCTATTTACACTCATGAGAAAACAGCCTTTCTATTAAGACAGAGCACCGCAGAGTTAAGACCTACGCAGAGGCCTCTGGAAGAATTCTTCTGATGAGATCTTTGTCATTCTTGTAAATCATTTTTATAATTCAACTAATTGTATTAAAGTGTCAGGGCTTGAAACGACAGAAGAATATAAAAGCAACCAATCCTTAAAATTAAAAGTGCCAGATATCGTAACGAGAGCATTCGATTGCGATAGAACTTACCAAAATAAATCGACAACCTTGACCTCCATTGCGTGCGATAAAGGGTGTCAAGTGCTGGGCAATTTTCAACGAGAGCGATTATTATTGCTAATTACGTCAACCTTAAGCGTTAGGTAGCGTTTGACAAACACATAGCGGATGACCCGACTATGCCAAGGTTAATAAAATCTCTCTTTTTTTTTCTTACTTTTCGTTATTTCTTGTGGAACCTTAAACATAGCTGTTGAAAGGAATGTTTTTCGTCTCTAGAAGTCCTTTGAAGTCTTGGGTTTCTATTTTCTTCAAATATTATTGGGTTTCATACAGATACTGTGTGACTATAGGTTTTCGGACTGTTTAGCTGTTCTCCTTGTCTTAGCAATCCAGCGTGCGGCACCAGAGATTGTCAGACTCCTAGAGGTTTCTGAATCTATAACAGCAATTGACAAACCAATGGAACGTCAGCGAATGCCCAGTTACTTGGCCAGCATATAGCAAGGACGTAACCAAAAAATATTTTACTTTTTTTCAGCTGAAAACACAGTTCGAAGCGATTACGTAAAGCTATTAAAACGTCTTAACAAAACATTATCTCGTATATTTCAGAACGCTCGAGTGGCTATAACGGAACTGTCTCATTTTACAAAGTTTAAGTATTGATTTTCAAATGCCTTTTTAAGTTGCAATTTGAATTAATAATAGAAACAATACAGAACTGACTTTGCACGATAACTAATCTGCAGTCTACTTCAGATCTGTGAGAGATGACAGAAAAATTTAGCTAAGTCGCGGTATTTCGGCCATGTACAAAATTGTCTTTAGATATTGAAGGAAATCTGAAAATAAACCAATAAACCAAGCTTGAAAAACACAGAGATGATGATAAGCCATAAAGGAACAAGGATGGAGAAAATTCACAGGGACAAATGACGAACTTGAAAAATGTAACCTAAATTTTTCAAGGTGCAAAAAAAAAAAAAAAGAAAGAAAGAACAGCAACAAGAACACAAAAAACAAAACACAAACAAAAAACATCAAAAGGGTCACAGAGAAATGAGGCCGACATCTCCGATTCTAGGAATATGAATTTCCCAAATTATTCTTCCCAAATTAATATGAAAAAAAAACATAGCTCCTTTAATATCTCCCTTATCACACACCCAGCAGTGTTATTGTGTGCGCGGGCCGATTATTCGAAAACTGTTAATGGAAAGTACTGCTCGTGGAGACAAAAAGCCATTAATCTAGCATCGTTTAAATTATTAGCTGCAAAGCGCGATGAACTTCAGGTCTGCGTTGAGGAATGAAAGGAGATGTAAACGACCCATGCAGTCGATAAAAATAGGATCACTCAAATTCATTGTATTGTTTCGACGAATTGATCGCTTGAAAAATCTAATCAGATTAGTCGCAAATTAACAGGAGATGCTACCAGCAGGAATGTAATGAAAGGCCAAATTATTTTAAAACTTGCAAATTAAATATAGCTATAGATGCTAGCAAGGACTTTCCACAGCTTGGAGCTTGAACAATATGGGCCGGTCATCAGTTCAATGCCCGAAAGGCTGAGTGATTTTCAGATCGCGCGATAGCAGATCAAAGAAAAAAATTAAAAACAAAAAAACAAAAAGAAAAAACACACACAAAAAAAAAGACAAAAAGGGTCACAAATAAATGAGGCTGACATCTCCGATTCTAGGAATATGAATTTCCCAAATTATTCTTTCCAAATTAATATGAAAATTGAATAGAAGGAAGCAAATCACTAGGAATACTTCTTAAACTCTGAATGCAAATATCTATGCTAAAATGTTTCACGAACGAATAACTCTTTACCTACCCCTAGAACGATGCCAATTCAGTTTTTTAGATATTTTTTTAAATTGCTCAGCTGAACCTCTGTACACAGCTTCTCGACTGCTTTGGAAATACAATTAAACTCGCTCAGTTCGCTAACAACCATTGCATAATAAAATTTTCAGTAAATTAAGTGTAAACACTGTATCATTTGAAAAGTGTAAATTAATGTCATATTTTCTCCCTGGAACATCGCAGAGAAAGAGACAACGACGTTCGTTCGATTGAACAGCGGCACAGCTAGTATATTAAAAACAGCAACTCTCGTGGATACAAACAATAAAACGGCGAAGGAATTTTTGGGCGTTTAGCGAGTCAGTTATTAAAACAGTTCCATATACAGTGACTATAATGATCTTCGTTTGAAGATAGCGAATACGGAAATGGTTTCATATCAATAAAACCCTCATTTAAAACGCTGCAGTTACAGATCTGGAGTATCTTCTCAACCCTTGCAAATTACAAATGTTACGAATTAAATCGATAACTAGTTTTCTTGTCGTAGTGTTTTTATTGTTTACCTTTGTGCTAAATTCAGAACGACTGCCATTCTTGCAAGTGCTTGCTTTTGGTTGAAATCAATATCACCCGGTGAAAATGATATTTCTAATTACCACACCGTTAAAACGGATATTGATAGGACCACGGCATCGATTGACCGAGATTACCAGAGATGTAGCTATAGCCTTATTTCTCGAAAAAAACAGCGATAACAACAACAACAACAAAACCTGTAAGATTGAGAAGGTGACATTCGTAATAGAATTATCGCAAGGTTTACTAAGTGATCTCGAAATAAATATTTTTCGCCTTTTCATGGTTACCGCCGAGCCGGGCTGACTACATTTTTCGCGAAAGCAAAGTGGACTGACGTGGAGAGGAATTTTCGCGAATCGTGAAGTGGGCAGGGGATTCTCGAAGAATTTAATGTTGTGACAAGTTTCGGTGTGTATTTGATAGAGGTCCTGAGAAAGGATGATTAATTAAACAACTTAAGATGTGTAGAGGGGACTGGTTTCTCAATTTTGTAGGTCTTAGTATCCGGCCCTTTAAGTTTGTTCAACATGCTTGAGTTATTGATCTTCCTGTAAATTAAAGTAGAACTTAATATGTAATTTTAAAATGGAAATATAATTGCATGGGGTAAAAAAGCTAGTACACTATAAACAGGAGGAACCATCGGAAGACGTCAAGACTGAACTGTCTGATGGCTATACATGTATATGATGATCTAAGTACAAAAACGAGATCAGATTGCAATATGATATCCATTTTGCAACTATAGAAGACATTGGAAGTGAACATATGAAAAATCATATATTTTGAACTGCGGAGAAAGACATGAAGACGTGATTGATCATCACAGTTATACACACAACTTAAGCAGTTGTGAAATTAAAGCCAGTGTCTACTGAATGCTGCTACTTCTTGTATACCTGTAAACACCCTGTATACAGGTATGCAAGAAAACTACGGTTGTAGTAAAATAAACGTTGGTTTTGATTTAGTTACGTAACCAAAGAATGCCAATAATTCCATAATACAAATTTGAGGTGAAAATGAGCGTTGTTTATCCTAAGCATTTTTGTTTCTTTTGGTACAGTATATTAAAAACGATAACTTTCGTGATACAAGCAATAAAACAGTTAAGGAATTTTTGGAAGTTTAGCAAGTTAGTTATTGAAACATTTCCATATATAGTGGCAATAATAATGATCTTCGTTTGAAGATAGTGAATATGGAAATGGTTTCGTCAAGAACCGTAACTTATAAAACTCTATAACGGTCCGGTAATAGAGTGTCTTCTAAAGCCCTTACAAATGACAAATTACGAAATAGTTTTCATTTGATACCTTTGCGCCTAATTCAGAACGAAATCTATCTTACTAGTATTTGCTTTTGGTTGAAATCAATATCACCAGGTGGAACTGATATTTTTAATTACCGTATCGTTAAAATGGATAAATAGAGAGTGTGTATATTTCTAGGACCACGCGTCGCAACTGACAGAGATTAACTTCTATGTGGTTATGGCCCTATTTCTTGATTTCTTGAAAAAAAAAAACTTCTAAGATTTAGAAGATGAAATTCGTAATAAAACTATCGCCAGGTTCACTGTGTGATCTCGAAACAATATTTATCCACTTTGTAACGGTAACCGCCGAGCCGGACTGACTACATTTTTCAGGAAAGTAACGTGGAATAAAGAGGAGAAGAATTTACGCGAATCGTGAAGTGGGGGATTCTCGAAGAATTTAATGACACTCATTACTCAATGAGGGGATACACATACATTTGTTGTGACAAGTTTCGGCGCGTATTTGATAGAGGACCTGAAAAAGTTTGATTCATTAAACAACTTAAGATGTTTTTAGAGATGACTGGTTACTTAAATTAGAGGTCATAATATCTGCCCTTAAAATTTGTTCAACATACATCAGTTGTTGATCTCCCTGCAAATTAAAGTAGAACTTAAAGCAATAAGTAATTTTAAAATGGTAATATAATTGCATGGGGTAAAAAAAAAGAAAACGCTAGTACACTATAAATACGAGGAACCATCGAAAGTTATTACAATTTCACTGTCTGATGACTATAAATGATGATCTAATTGCAAAAAACGATATTGGATTGCAATATGATGTCCATTGTGTAATTATATAAGACAGTTGCTGTAAACACGCTGTCTACAGGTAAACAGGAAAGCTACGGTTATTAGTAAAATAAACTTTGGTTTTGAGTTAGTTGTGTATCCAAAGCATGTCAAAAATTCCATATTGCAAAGATTTAAAGGAACGCTAATTATTTTTGTTCCTTTTAGGTGATGGTTGCATTTTCGACTTTTTTTTTCCATAAGTCATTTGGAAATTGTAGCTTTTAGGTCCCTTAGATATTTCGTGGGGCAAAAATAAATGAAAAATCTCCTTTCAAATATCAGTAATTATCAAATAGTTTTGTTTCTAAAAGAATGCTATTAGCCGATTCCAAAGGTGAATTGTAATCCTAACTATGTCGGATTTTAACAAAATTAAAGCAAAATTCTGTAGCTTTCTTCAATAAAATAGTTTGCTAGGTCCTCTAAATGCATTAAATCTTGATATTACCAATGGCCATTTAGCGAAAGTAAATACGTGACTCCTTGAATACATATTGTTGGACTGTATCTGTGTAGCATGCGTCGCAGACGCTAACAACAGCGGGGAAATTTCCGTCAGCGACGCAGGCGCGCTATATCTGTGATAATCAAAACAATATTTCGAAATATTAATACTGAAGGCGTCATCTGATTGGATCAGGCGGCTTATAAAAAGTGAAATTAAGAAACAAAGTATCATACGAACTTCTGCGAAAGTGATATAAAGGTATCTTGCTACATCGGCCTTGATGCCAGTGAAAGAGGTGAAGATGAATTCGAAGATGCGTTTGCCCGTTTTGACGGTAAGCATCAATTGCAACTGTTTGCCATTTTTATAAAATTTTCAAGTCAACTATTTGTTTATTTTAAACGCCATCTAAATACCCTTTGCGTCTTCTTTAGTTCAAGGTCAAATTAATCTCTAGCTCTTTTTTTCAAAGTCCTTTAGGTACGTTTAATTTAGTGCAGCAATAAGACAAATTCCTGCGAACTTTGCAGGTTTGTTCTACGCTAGATAGACGAAGAGATAGAAATACATTGCCAAGAGTTGTGCTTGGTCGATATAACGTTAATGCTTATCAGAAAGTAGGAAGCGAAAGAATAAAACCCTCCGGATTGGACTGAAATTACCTTCGTAAACTTCCCTCACTTTCCCCCTTCCCAGCAACTATATAGGCACGAGAAAGATGATGATTATCATGTCCTTTTAACAATTCAGACTGATTCCTTTTAGCAAGGGAGAAAAATTACGAGGATTCGCGAACGTTGCGGGTATCATCGATAATTAAATTGAATTTCCGAAACATCACGGAGATCCAATTTCATTTTAAAACATGGTGTTAAAGTTTGTATTTAACCTCATGGCGGGATATTGTTTTCGGATATTTGGTCACTGGAAATTCGTCTTTTTCCTTTAAAGATTCTGGCTCATATTTCTATATTAATCTTAGAGCAGTGGTGACGATGACATATCACAGCAGCGTTAAGAATCGACCTTAACATTACAATCACTTCCAACCAAAAGAATGCGAAACCAACGATCATACGAAATTATCACGGAATAATCGATATATTTTTCCTCTTAAACGTCCAAAAAAGATTCAGTTAAATCACGAATAGCAGGGTGTAACGGTCTTTCAATAATACTCCACAACTAGATTACTAGAGAGAAGCTGTACTCGATATCAGACCCAATCCAGGTGAGGCTTTTCAATTTCATGGTAACTGACAAATTGTGATATTTTTTGTCAGGTGGTGATATCACTCTTAGCAGTAGCTCAATCGGCGCCCTTTCCTAATTGGGAGGACACAAAGCCAGACTATTTCTTGCAACCTCAGGAATTAGGTAAGGGAGTTACTCTTGCCAACTATTTACATATAAAATACTACTAGGGATGAATGGAGCTAGGCCCCCAAGTATTGTGTAATTAATTAACAGAATGGCTGATGGAGTCTCCTCTTTTTTTCTCGGTTTCCTTTTGTAATGTGCGTATATAGCAATTTACTCTCAAATAGCAGTCTTTATATAATTAATGGCAACGTTCACATTCTGTCGACAATACATTTTTTTAATTTAAAGTTCTGACTAACTAGGCATTTTCTTTATTTGGTGACAATCAGTGAATTCTTCAAAACAAATGTTCAAGAGCTCGTTAATCACCTCTTTCTTTTTCCGTTGTTTTTCGAAGCTTGTTACTATTTTGGGCATCTGATATTGTCTGTCTATTTCGCAGCATGGATCGTAATGTTCTGAACAAGGAAATAAATAGCTGTTAGCAAATTTGAGCATAAATATAATTACTAACAATCATTAATTTTGACGCCTTGAGCCAAGCAAATCTAGAAAATCAGTTGTAGGTAATGTTAGTCCTTTGCAGTTTTATTCACCGACTGAACATTATTTTGACTAAGATATTAATTTTTGTCGGCAGCTCCAACCATCCTGAGTTGCTACGAGTGCACAACGAATTGTCCCACAGTTCACACATCAGCAACTTGTAAAGCAGACTTCAGCTGTTACACGCTGCAGGCGTTTGACACCATGCTGAACGAGTCTGTTTTCATCAAAGGGTGTATTCCAGCGTTCTTCTGCACTGAAAACCATGGGTGTAATTACATGAACCAATCTCTTGGTGGTGCTCTTGGGTCTTGCTCAATCAGTTGCTGCGACGTTTCGTTATGCAACGCTGGTACTCGGACAGCTACAGCTCCATCTATGATTACCACCAGTCCCCCTACGACGACAACAGCTCCGCCGACAACCACTCCAGCTCCAACAACCACCCAGCCCCCGACAACTACTGCACCTCCAACGACACTTCCAACGACAGTGCCAACAACAATACCGAGTCGAACTGGTAAATAAATGTTACAAAAGTGTTACGTAAATATATATGACTCATCCTGTTGTTAGCTTCTGTAATTCGTTCGTTTTTTTTTAAATTTCTAACTCAGTTCTCATCCTTAAGTTTCACTTGTAAAATTCGTCAAAAGATCAATACATATACATATATAGATATAGCTCGCTGGCATACAAAGCTCTGCTTTCATGTCCAGTTTGAGCACTCTACTGGGATGAGTCGTTACCGTTGCAATTGCGCATGCTCACTAGCTCGCTAGTTTGAGCACTCTGGTAATGGCTTAGATACTACCACATGTGTAGTATTTAGGGCGGCTTTTTAAGCTTAGCCTCCATCCTAGTCTTCAGCACTGCACTGATGAGGCCCAGAAGGCCGAAACAGTAATTCATTACGTTCCTTCGTGCCCTCACAGAAACAGATATGTACTCAAAAACCTTAAGATAACGTAACGCAATAATCAGCACCATAGCAACTATTTGAATTTGTATTTAACCGCCAGCATTTAAATTAACCGGTCAT
>Ga0126338_10000297_pt1 | contig 24820 bp, 17 predicted proteins | sample OrbCmetagenome_2_FD_92529 | JGI IMG/M metagenome (GOLD analysis project Ga0126338, IMG submission 92529) | Coral microbial communities from Petempiche,Puerto Morelos, Mexico - Orbicella C C metagenome | ecosystem: Host-associated > Invertebrates > Cnidaria > Coral | place: Petempiche,Puerto... | reverse complement strand
GCCAATATTAGGTTTTTTTCAATTTTGTTCTCAGAAATTAGAGATTACTCTTCGACCATTAGTTTGAACCAAAAATCCAAATTTGAAGAAAATTGCCGATCTGAAGGTATACTGTAACCTTAATTGAATCGTATTTTCCTTTCTCTAGCTGCAATGAATCCAAAACAGATGTCGGTCATGTTACTTTTTCTGGCATCATCCCATAAGTGTCAGGGTAAAACCGCTGAACAACGTCCCGCGGAACAACCAATTTACGGCAAAACTTTGAAGGGTTACACATTCAAGACTTTAGTGACGTCATCTTTATTTGGATGTTTAGTGGATTGCCATGATGAAGACAGATGCCAGAGCTACAATTATGTTATAAAGACAAATATCTGCGAGATGAACAACAGAACCAATGAGGCCAAACCAGACCAATTTGTGTCAGATCCAGATCGATTCTACATGAAGCGTGGAGCACACAGAAGTAAAGTTATAGTGATTATAAATATGAGTTATTTGTGATTCTATTAAAGCTGAACGATTATATTGTTGAGTAAAGTCTCTTTACTCTCATCAGAGCAACTCGGCTCCATTCCCACTCTTCCAACTCAGTCATGCAAGGAAATCAAAGCAAACGAAGAAGGACAAGCGGTCAGCGGTAACTCGTGGTTGGATGCCGCTGGCTCTGGAGATGTTATCTTGGCTTACTGTGACATGAACACAGAAGGTTTGATAACATGTCATTTTATTATAATTTTGAAGTTGCGGGGGCTGACTACTTGGCTATTTACACAACGCAGTCGAGGAGTTGAACTTAAATGGCTATTACCTTTTGCCTACATCCCTAGCTTTTTATTTTTCCAGAGTGGTTACTATCGGAAAATATTTCAGTATTTAGAAATCTCTTCTCGAGCGTTTAAAAGTTTTGATACTGTCTGTTATAAGACCGCTGACCGCGTTCCAGTTGGGTATTTAGGAGAGACGTCACACATCAATAGTTAAGTAAACCGTGATCATACAGTTGAAGCTCTCCTTGCGACCACTCTCGTAAGCGACCAGCTCTATAGTCTACTAGTGCGACCATAGTTTGGGATTACCCCACTGGACATTTCCATTGTTGTTAAGCTCTTGTAAGCGACCACTCAGAGTCTTTTACACATAAATCAACACTTTAATGAAACTTCCCACGGCGCTGATGGTTATTTTGGTCTGAAAAATTGAACGTAAAGTTTAGCCGTATCTATATCAGATATAGAGACACTCATCAAACATTAATTTCTTTTGTTTTTTCTTTTTAAATTATTAATGAGTTTCTGAAGCTCTCGTAAGCGACCACCTTTTCTTGGTTTACCATGCGGTCGCTTACGAGAGTTCATTCTTATAAGCGACCTATGGCGAAAGTAATTTTGCTACACATGGCGCGCCATAAGCGACCAGGTCTAGTTACGACCACTTTTTCGAATTTCCGAGTTGGTCGCTTACGAGTGATCATATCGTGATTAAATTATTTTGTTGTTTCAGTTGAGTCACTTGATATGTGTGTAATCCTTAGATGGGTTTCATTTTCTTCTTTTTAGGTTCAATTATTATGGACCTCTATATAATAGTTTCCGAGGTGACCCAAACGTTTCCAGTCATGAAGAAAGTGTTACATGTATTTGAATAAGTCAGTTGAAGTTCCACGGATGAAGACAGCGGTCTCCTCACTGACAAGACACATCTTCCAGTTAAGCAGCTGGTGTTTGGAGATACTGGAGGCGAGGAAGAAAAGTTGAATGCTATGGAATTGCCTGATTATGAAGTAGACTTGACGCTATGAGGTGTCCCCGCCAGTATCTTAAATATTCATTTTTGTTCTTGAAATAAAAAAAAGAGCAAAAGTTACACTATTATTACATTTTCTTACACCTGCAAAGTAATGCGACTGTATATCTGATCACAGAAAAAACGACTTGCTTTAGCTGCCTGAAATTCCATGTTTTAGACTCAAAGTCATCCTCTCTCGTATAACTGATATATTTAAAAGTGTAATGTAATCAGTTTTTGAGTGGATGAAGGGTTCCTTTCCTGTATCTTCTCTCGGCTTTATGTCTTACTGTTTAAACTTTATTCGAATGTTTGTAAATTGGTGTCGTCAAGCAAACCTAAGCAACACATTAAATCCTTTTTAAGATGCTAGTAGCTTTTTCAATTTTTCAAAAGAACTCGGCTTTCAAACCTCCGGCAGACGACATTTTGTTAAATTTGTAAATAGTTCATCACGAGCAGTTTTAATGCAAGTATTAACTACGTTTCAATGCTAATAACTGTGCAATGTAAAAAATATATTAGAAAACATGCTATGGCGTCATCTTGCTGTTTGTTTTGTTTTTTTTGTTTGTTTGTGTTAATCTAGTTTGTTTGAGAGAAACCTCACGCAGTTAACATCACCTCGCAGTTTCTACAAGTTAACCGGCGCAATAAATCCACGCGGCTTGTAAATAACGGATCGTTCATTTAATAGAAGAGTGATTTAATAGCTTTTCGAGTGAGGCAAGTCGCTTGAACATTTATGAGATGATACGGTAAACCAATCACAGCGACTGGAAGATTGAATACACTGGTTACTCTGTAAGCTCCAACTGAAACTCGAAAGGATTCACTGATCAAGGGGATGAACACTTTACGACTAAAGTCATAAAGGGAAAGTAAAAAGGCCATAGAAGAAAATGTATCAATGATTTACAAGGAACGTTACGGGGAGGCAGTCATCACTTAAGTACAACGACTGCAGGAAAGTTCGCAGGGTTATTAACTTCATAACTTAGCGAAGTGGTTCAACTATTACTTTCAAACGTTTTGCAGCTGGAATGAAAGTTTTTTCCAGAACTTCTGCTTCTTAAATTTATTGTGAATTTAAAGCTAAGATACCTTTAACCTGGAGAAGTTTAAAGCTAAGATGCTTGTAACCTGAAGAAATCTTTCATTTGAATATCTCGGCTTGAATAATCGTTGAACTGTAATGTTAGCCTGGGCTCCTCCAGGAGACTGAGGATAAGAAATCGTCTGGGCCGGGTTGTTCGAAAGCCGGTTAACACTAAACCCACGATTAAAAGTTAACCGGCGAAGTATTAATTTTTTCTTGTATAAAAATGGTTTTTACTGCTTATGTTTTGCCTAGTTTGACATTATTCAAACTCAAAGCGAAACCGGCCCGTGATATTCCACACTCCCCAAGCTTTGCGGCTCGTGATATTTTGGTGAATTTTGAAATATCACTGGCGGTATTTATTCCAAGAAACCGGTCACTTTGGGACGTGCTCAGGGAGAGGCTGGAAACGAATTGTGTCGCCGGCGGTTAGCACTGGTCAGCACACAATTCAACATGGCGGATCCGAGTGCCCGCATGCATCCAAACAATGAGTTTAGGGAACGTTTGATGGAGAAAGTTCATGTAAATGTTACAGAAACAGGAAAACTAGCTCAACAGCTGTTAAAGAGCTCACGATCACACGAGGTAAATATTAGGAAGAGCCTTCCTATGTCTACAAGTAGAATCAATAAGTGTGAAGGCTTTAATACAATCGTGTTTGCTATACTCGAAGAGGGGAAGAAAGTAGCTATAAACTTAAGGTGGCTCAAAACAGTTTTCTGTTTTTTTTTTGTTGAGACTTATAGAACTAGGCGCGATTTTTCAGGCTTGGAACTGTACTATTTTGAATGGCTGTGCTATTTTTTTAAATGTAACTCGCCATTGTGCCTTTCATTCTGTTTAAGTCATAAATTAAGGTTGCACTGTCCAATTGCATAGCAACAAACTTGACCCACTTTTTACCATCAATTGCATCTATCTTAAAAACTAAGCTGGTGACCCCATATTTTTTTTAGAAAAATCTTTTTGTTACACAGAAGAAACAGGAAAAATTATAAAAAATTCTGTGGAGTGAATGTTTCTTAAATTAAGAAAAATGGAAATTTTCAAGTTGGAGAAACTCCACTCCACAGTTTTTTTTACAATTTTGTACATGCATTCTGCTTTTGCTGTAGAATATTTTTATGCATTAAAAATGTAGGGTCACAAGATCAGTTTTTGAGATATTAGCTTCGTGGATAAGGTATTTTAGCGCGATTTCTATGCACAAATTAAAATCTCGACTTTGCAAGATCGCCCCTTGTGCACGTGTGAAGGTGGTCTGCTGATCAGTAAAGCCTGCAATTCTATGTGAATAAACGTGAATAGCCCATAAATAGTGTTTTCTTTGTCGCTGTTGTCCTTAGTAGCATGAGTGGTAAAAGAAGAGTACCATAAATACCTGGAGATGAGACTAGCCAAGTACAAAGAACGAAGAAAACCTGAAGAGTAGATTTTTCCTGCTGTTTTTTAGATTGATAGCCGGTGTGATCGATCTCAACATCAACATCACAATTTTTGTTTACGTTCCAGCACAAAGGTTGAAGAAGATGTTTTTTCCTTTGAAAATGCCTGAAGGGTGGATGTTTTCGAAGTTAAAAATAACTGATAATGCAAACAGCTCACTAAACTTGGCAGAAACAAAGTTTTACAAAGTAGGCCTTGTGCCGCCATGTTTGTTTTGATTTTTGTAAACTTTAAACCTTGAGCACTATCTCGCGAACCCTTGGGTGATCGTGTGATGCCTCGCGCTGAAGTGTGCGCTAGAGCCCAGGTGTCTCACGGAAATATTACCGTTTTGAGCCACCTTAAGCTCATAATATATAACGGTAAATTTCAGTCTTTTCACAGACCCTCGCATTTGTTTTTGGGAAAGACAAAAATAGAGGGTCTGTGGATTCTTTTGAGAAACTGAATTTTCCATTTCTCTAGGTCTTAGGGTCTTTGTTTTCGTGTTTTGGGGTCCTTGATCTTAGGTCTTTGTTTTTGGGGTCTTCGTTTTCTTCACTACTGCATTGGTGGTGTGTCCATTTACCTTGAAAAATTTGGAAAATTAATAAATACAAATATCCAAAATTTTGTGATTGCTCTTCACTAAAAGTTGATTTCTTTAATTGTGTCTATAGTGCCTGGGCACAAGTTTGTAAATTCATGATCAAAAAGGTAACAAACAGAATTCTTGCCAGACAAAATGTACATGTAAGTCCATTATATGGCCGTGGAATAAAATTTGTTCAATAGAACACTAATAGAATCAAAAATATCATTCTGCTGGATTGTTTGAAATTATTTTCATTATAATGTGCATTTCTTTACATGTATGTTTAAATGTAGATCTTGTCTCACTCTACAAAGCAGTTTGTAAGCCAGGAAGGGTCTTTAGCAAACTCCCAGGAAGTAAGTAAAAAAACTAGGTAAATGCTACAAACATAATCTAAATAATGGGTAAATATTTTTATTATATCTCTTAGTTACTACATGCACTGTTATTGGTCATTTTAGCAGTATATTTCTACCATGGGGTCTGCAAAAATTGAAAGCTGTTTTAAACTTTCATGGTAAACGAAAGCGTAAATATTTTTGTTTTCTTTCAATTGTGTACAAATGTACATGTATGTATAAAAATCTGGTAATGACTTCTAAGTCTTGTTGAAACAGTTGTTTTTAATTGACTCCTGTTGCTTTCAACATGCTGTAAACTGCTGGTTGTGAGCCCCTCTGGTTATAGGCCTATCTACCTGCTAACCAAAAAATGCATCAGGGCATAAGCCCCCCTTTAGCTTTCCTTGTTTTGAATTTGTTTTATTATGATGTTTGAAAGCTTACTGGTAATTACTAGTAAATGAAAAACCGATTTTGATCAATATGTGAAGCTATAGCTCATTTTGAAACATTTTTTTAATTTCTTTTTTGAGCTCCCTTGGATATAAGCCCCCCTCCATTTATAATCCCATCTAAAAACCCTTACAAAGTTGTATAAGCTTGGGACTTATAAGTGGCAGTTTACAGTATGTCTGTTGTTTGAAGCTGGTCCCTGTGAAATTGTTTCCAAGCTAGTTAGGCACAAAGTAGAGAAAGAGATTTTTTATCCTTGTAATTTAAATTTTTAAGCTTCAGTTTTTAATTCTCCATAGTAAATTATAGTAATGTAGATAGAGGACCACCCTAATAAACTTAGTGGTAGCTTGGTGATATCCTCTGTAAATATTGTTATTATTATTATTATTACACTGTTGAAATAGGTTTTAATAGTTTATTTCTTTTATTTACTTTTACCTCATAATATACCGATATTGACGTTGAAACCCAGGAGGGAGCCATTATGTAAACACTGTTGAAATAGGTTTTAATAGTTTATTTCTTTTACTTTATTTTTACCTTGTATATACCAATTTGTATGGAATATGTTAATTAATGTTATGATGATGATAGTAGTATTAGTATTAGTTGTAGTAACCATGATATCATGATTAGATACGGAAACATGTTTTACTTTTTAAAAAAAAAAAATTATTATTACTATTACTATTACTATTTTTTTTTTTTTAAAAATTATTATTATTATTATTATTATTATCATTATTATCATTATTATCGAGATATTAAACATCATACTTACCTCTTACAAAGAAAAATGGAGTACAAAGTCGATACAAAAGAAGTTGAAAACTTGGATTGGAAGTCACATTCCTGAGTGGCTGGACTTCTAAACCAGTGTGGAATGCCAGTATGAAATTGTTTTGTAGATGTGTATGTACAATACATACTTATATAGATGTACGTTAAGAGAAATTTCCTTGTACTTATAATAAGGAAATTGGATGTTGTCACAATACTGTATGTACATGGGACAAGTGCATTATTAAAATAGTTATGTTCAATTATGTTGCAGCTCATAAAACAGTCTGGAAAAATCATAGCAGACATGGAATCACAGTAAGGCTAATCTTTTTTTAAAAAATAAGAATCAAGAACCTACTTTACTGACTGCCAATACTGATGCAAACTATTATCTGTTTGAAGATAATCTCTATTATTGGGATAGTTTGCATGGGTGAAAGACCTGAGCTGAGCATCTGCAATAATTTAAGGCCCCCTTAAAACTGTTTCTGCATGGTACATGTAAATTTGTTGATCAGAGTACTTCTACTTTTATAATTGACAGTTATTTAATAGACATTAACTAGTCACTTCTAACCAAAGCTAGAGTACATGAACACGTATGTGGGAATTCTTTAAATTACCGTAAAATAAGCTTCTGAATAGTTAAAGTTTTTTTTAAAAATATTACGTTACTTTGTGGCTATTATTGCATTCTCATTTGACTGATGATTCTTTAATTTTGATTTTTATAAGGTTTGCTGATATTCAACATAGGTAAGTGAATCAGTAATGCTACTGTGCTTTACTTTTTCAACAAAATAAATTTCACTGGGGATTGTTCTTTTAAGCTTGCACAAAGATGCTTGTCTTGTAGTGTTTTTTCCTCAAGAACAGACTGCTTGATAGGTACTGGAAATTTATCGCCATAACCTTCTAGTTTGCCATTGTATTTCAAAATACTGAAGAGTGTAATGACAGGAAAAAATGTGTGTGCAGTCAAAGCAGTTCAAAACAACTTGATCAATAGAATGTGTACTTTCTAGTGATGCCAACAGAAAATAAAAAAATATTGACATCTATAAGATTTCCAATTTTGCTCCTGTTGAAGCCCACGATACAGATGGAAACTGAAAAACAAACTAGTGATTCCATCTAAATAGTGCTGATATAATCAACTAAAATCAGCCAAAAAAGAGCAAAACTACTAATTGCGCAAATTCTTACGCATTTCCCTCTTTCCTGGAAGACTCCTGGATACTGGTAATTAATTTAGACAGACAGGTAGGCAACATTTTGATTCTGATTTTGTTGCAGTATGCAGACAGTTAACACTATCAGTGAACACTTGGAGCCAATATGGAGGTTAGTGAGGACAACAATATTATGCATAGCATGTGTTGAGCCTACAAGCAGATGCTGTGACCAGAAAAGGGAAGGGTGAGGGGAAATGACACTGACAGACCATGCAACTACCATTGTGCAGTGTACAGGCCATGTTGAAAGAAAGTACTGTTTTGGACAACAGTGACTCAATATGAACTACTTTTTGGTCAAATGTGTTTTTTTGCAATAGCCATTTGAAAAATGTTCATTCAAAGAACTATATTGTAGTGATCCTTAAGATAACAGAATTTTTACACAAAATGTATGAACACATTTTATTTAATTAATCATGTCAGATTTATACAAAAATATATTACCAATGTTGAATCATACATGAACCTTATCAATCTCATTTACTGTGTACCTAGTCATTTTCATGGTTAGTTTTCTTTTTGTGCCTGGAGAAGGCCAGTAGCCAAGGCACATTTGCACACAGGCTACATAGCAATAGCATCCCTTGCCAGTCGAACAGGGAATCTTTGTTGGTGTCCTCGCAATAACTGTGAGGACATTATTGTCATGTGCCATACACTATAGCCTGTCTGATCAATTATTGGCCTCAATCCATCTCACATGTGAAACAATTTGGATCTTTGACAACAGCATTCTAGGGAATATGGCTTTGTGCATTGAATGCAGATGATATATATAAATTTCATGTACATAGCTTTGGTTGAAAAGCAATGGCTTTGTCTTGTCAACAACAGTAGCATTGTTAGCATTACTGTACATTTACATTCTTCAAGAATCTTTGTTTTCACCTTCTTGGCCCCCTGTACTGTTTCTTATATTACTGTACACTGTATTTCAATCCTTTGTACAAACACAGGGAGCATTATGAATTACAGTGCTGACACCATATGCGAGAGACTTTCAGTCTACTATAGACTATCTGTAGTTAAAACATCATAACATTTCACAATAGGCGTTTGTGTTATATTGCAAATTAGCCATAATTATTGTCTTATAGGGGGTAGACAATGGGAGGAAAAAAAGTTGTGACAAACAGCCTTGTCCTACTAGTCAAGTACCCATGCAAAATTGATAATTAATGGAGTACATAATTATGGTTAGATTTGAATAGTTACTTGATATTGCAGCTTGGTAACTATAAAATTTGTTTGTGCTACACACAGCTGTGGAAACGCTTTCAGATATTAAAGAAAGTTGTTGAAATATTTTGGCTTAATCTGTATATCTTAACTTTTTTGTCCCTTATGAATGCCATCAAACCAGCTTTCAGCTAGCTCCTTTAATGACTGCTACAGTAGTTTGTTATGGTAATCATTCTGTCTTTATGTTAATGTTTTTTTTTTCTCCATGCATTGAAAAGAATAATCTGCAAATTCCATTTTGTGAGAGCAGATTTAGAGCTTTGGGAGATCATGCACACACTCAAACACACTTAACAGTAAACAAAGTGTTGTCAAGTATATCATGTAGTGTTTAGAAGTGATCTGGTCCACCATTATGTTTGTTATCCAGATGACACAATGGACAAAATGGATCTTCATTTGAAGGGTGAGTTGCTTGTCTGTAGTGTTGATCATGACGAGTATAGCATGGCATGGTACTACACAAGTCCGTCATACAGAGATAGTGCCTGTACAATAGATGGATCAGACTTGGAACCTTCACGGAATTCCTCCATTGACAACTTGCCATCAGCATTCTGTTGTTTTGAACAAAATAGATTCTATTTATTTACGATAGAAAACCTAAGAAAATATCAGGGTTCCAATGATAAAGACTGAAAAAAATACTTCATTGTGATTGGCTGAGAACAGCCAAATTTAGTTCTTTTTTAATTTGCCCTGCAATGTAAGTCAACTGCAGCAGGTTTAAGTCAGATGGGTGTCCAGGTGTACTGTGGATGGCCACTTATTAAAGAAGATTTTGGCTAAAAAATAGTATGTAGTAGGGCTTCTGCAAGTCAGTGTCTGGGAATGCGCAGTCAGTATTTGCTTAAACGCACTCAGTATAGTCATAAACACAGTGTACTTTACATGTACACTTGTGCAGCTCACTTAACCTTTTAATAATTTGTATGTAAAAAATATGTACCAATTGACTGCAAAGTTGATCAGGAGCAACCTCACAAAATAGTGAAATACAATAGAAGTGCTTGTGTGGGGAAAGTACTAGTGCTCACTGTGGCTGATCAGTGCGGATAATTTAGAGAAATCATGCCACTTCCTTTCATTTTTTTTCACATCCCTTTAAAGTTCAGGGTCTTTTATAAGGTCCAGTATTAAAAGTTTATTATGTACCGTGTCCATTTGATTAAAGATTCTATTGACTCTCTTCTCTGGGGTGTCTTCATCCTCCGGTAGCTTCACCATGCTGGCCTGTGATAAAAAACATACAAGACACCTAGTTTGCTGTTTCCAAAAATTAAGATCTTAACTTAAACAACAACAACAACAACAAAAAAACAATCTGCACTCAGGCCAAAGTGGGTTATGGGAATAACCATACATGTAAGGTCACTGTGTCACACACTTTATTGAAATTAGTTTCTAGTATGTGGTGATGAGGATTTGCTTTGCAGTAAAAACAGACGTACCACCATCTTGTAAATAGAATCCACAATGTGAAGCATCTCCTCCTTAGTTATGTAACCATCATCATCTAGGTCATACAGCTTGAATGCCCCTGCAAATAAATAAATAAATAAATAAATAAATAATAAAATAAAATAATAAAATAAAAAACAAGAGCTTCTAATAAATAATTAGATTATGAGCTTGAGATTTCTATCGCGTGATAGTTGAATCAGCTGTAGCCCTTGTCAACTATCATGCATACAAGTTGAGAGAAAAAAATCTAATTGTTTTGGTATAAATCTACTAGTCATTCAAAACTTTATCTAAATCCTCTTCATAAACACTTTGAAAATGCCAAAAAGCGGTCGTCACTTTGTTAATTAGTGCACACTAGCATACTACTCACTATTCCAACAGAATAGATAGTGAGTAGCGTAGCCAACCAGAGAACAGCATTCGTGATAGAACGCTAGTAGATTTATACTAACACTGTTTATTGAGTGGTTGAGTGTTGAAAGTAATTGGGCAATTACTTTGAATTTGGTTTTGGTTTCACTACGGTTTGAGATTAGCTGAGCAGTCTCAAGTCTAATAGGTAGGTGACTACTTTGGCTTTGATTTTATGACACTTTGTTGAAAACTACTCTAATAGTCCATTTTCATGTCATTTGAGGGCATCTGTGATATTTTTTGTGTACCAGACTTTGTTTGAGTTTATTTGTTCTTATTTCTTTTTGTTATGTTACAGAGAGGTAGTAGTAGTAGTAGACTTTACTGGAGAGGGTAACATTTTCTACGTGTAGTTCTTGTTTTTCACCATCATTAGTAACACAGCCAAACAGACAGGAAATGAGAATGAAAATCAACTATGAATATTGTATTGATATGCCATCAAATTCTCAAAACCTTTCATTAAAAAGTGTGTGGCTTTCTGTTTTGAGAAAGTAGAGAGACAGTAGTCATACACATTTAGTTGGTGTTCAAATATAATATACATAAAAACCTTACATTGAAGCTTTTCATCAATGCTTCCTCTTGAAGTTACTGATAAAGCACAAATGAATTCTCTGAATTCTATAGTCCCATCCTAAGATAAAAACAATGCAAAGATCAGTAAATGAGTTAAAATAAATTATTTGAGGACAGAGATGTTAGAATTTGAGGTAGAGAAAATAAATTTGCAAAATTGCTGGTTATCACAAGTTACTTAGGGACTGACCATTACTTTTTGAGGGTGGAGGGGAGGGGGTTGGGCGATTTCCATAAAACATTCCTGTTATCATAACATCGGATGACCCTACTGAGACGATCTTTCCAGTATACAAATCTCATGCCTGTGGCTCAGTTGGCAGATATAGCATTCCCTTGGTCAATGTTTTCATTATGTGAGTGGTCCATTTAGCAATCTGTATTGAAAACTTTGGGAAACTTGGAGAACTAAGAATTAGTCAGGCCTCTTTTCATCATCTGGACCAGTTTGTTAGATAACCAATCTTGTGCTATCTTCAACCAGGATGCATGACGACCTACCCACACTGATGATTTAGCCTCACCCTTATCAAGTTTAGAAATAACTGCAGGTGGAGAAAATTGCATTAACTGGATACGAGATTAAATGTAGCTTCACCCTCTCCCTTCAAACCACTATTGAGAATACATAAACTACTAAAAAACACTAGGTGGTAAAAAAGCTAAAACAAGACTGCATTGTTTGGGCACTGGGATTACACGATATCTCAAGAACAGAGATTTGATTCAAAACTATCCTTCAATTTTATCTTTTTTGGCAAATTAGTGAAAGTCATTTAATTATCATAAATGTCATCTAAATTATTCAAAGCTGACAAGTTGTGATAAAAATATAAAATGAAATGCATATTTCTGTTACTGTGGTAAACCTCAAATATTTTTCTAATGTTATTATATGTCACAAGAAAGCATCTTGTGTATTTTGTGAAAAATATGGGGATTTTGATTACTGAAATTATTCAATATGATACGGAAAATTTAACCTGAAGAGTTTAATTTGAACATTTCTTGTCAGACATTTTTAAAACAAAGAATTTTGAATTTAGATCGTAGTCAAAACAATATGTCTTTGACGTCATGTAATACAATATGCATGGAACACCTTTCCTGTTATTGTGGTGACGAGTGTCTGATGATGAATTTCTCTTTTAATAACAACGGGAATTTGAATTACTCTGGAAAACCAATTAGTACTGGAATGAAAGTTAACCTTCGACTTAGTCTTTCCTCATCTCACTCATACTTTAACTTCCGAATCCAAATCTTAGTTGCAACAAGACATTCCGCTGGTTATACCTGCATTTATAAAATAAATGCAAGATTATCGATGGTTTGTGTTACGGAAGTCTCGCGCCAGTGCGTCGAGGAGAAACCTTCGTTGAACTTCACACCCGTTTTGATGCTATCTAATTTAAATCATTCTGGGAGTTATCCATAGTCACTTGATTTTCCCCCGGTCGGTAACATTTGTCAATACAACTCCATTTCTTTATACATCCTAGCTGTTTTCACCACAACCAAAGTGTCATGCAAGAATTTGTATACAGGGTTCTTCGAAGCAAAACTTCTTATAAATAAATAAAGGAATAAAATTGAGCAAAAAGAAAAATTCGTACAAAGATGATGGTGTTTTTTTCTAAATTTACCACTGTGTTTCTCATAAACAGCGTCAAGAAATAGTAGATAATTACGTATCAAAACTGCGTAATAATTATGGTGATTTGGAACTAAAAATGTTTTTCTGCGAATTCGCTGCGAGCCGACGATGGATATTAGGTTTTTAAACTCAAGAAAATACATTATTAATTAAAGCTACCCACAGTGTTACGGACATTGATCCTAATTATGAAATCGTATTGTACAGAAATATGTATACAAATAAAGTTGGTAATGAAACTTCCCGTCTATCGGTACAATACGACGCATGCTGTTCTGAAAACTAAAACTCAATTCACCAAAACAGCGCAGCTCTAGGACTAAATGATCTTTCACCTTCGCAGTGTTTGTAAAACGTTCAGTCAGGCACGTACTAAATAAAACTTACTGGAAATCAGAAATGTGGGGAACTGACAAACACATCTCAATGCACTCCCGCTCGCTTACCTTATTCTCATCGAATACATTGAAAACAAAAGATGCAAACTTTGACGTATCTCCAAAGGGAAAGAATTGTTTGTAGATTTTCTGGAACTCCTAACAAAGAAAGCAAAGGAAAGGAGAGAGAAGATTGCATGTCTCGATTCTAGAATTCGTCGCTAGCTGTAATTAAATTCATTTCACTCAAACATAATTAAATTTTGTAAACAGTTTAAAATGATATATGTTGTGCTTCCATAGACTAATGGTGAAATATGGTACATTGGAAAATGTTTCAAGCAAAAGTTCTCAAAATCTTCTGAAAACTTTACTTACCAACTCATTGAGGTTGCCTGAAGGACAGTCCTTTAGGAATCCTTTATACCTGTGGGAGAGAAATCGTCGGTGGTAAATTAGCACTTCTCGCTCATCACATCAGTAAATTCAAATACGACGGCCATCTGCACACACACGCCTTTGCACTATAAAAACCTACCATTGCTGTAATTCTTTCTCGCTGACTGAAAATAAACACGAAGAGCAATAAAGGAGTTAATAAAAAAACTCTTGATGTTACTTTAAGCAGGACATAAACGAAGCACTCCAAAATTAATTTCTCGCAAAATATCAATTAACGTGCAGTGAATGTCAAAGTTGTGAGTCTGAGGATATCGTTATCAACTGCTGCTACAAAAAAACCACCAGGTTAACTTACAGTAAGTTTTGTGTACTAGCTCCTGGACTAACTCAGGTTTTAACTTGCAGTTTTTCTGCCCCATTTCATTCAGCCTCAAGACTCATTACATCGTTGTTCCAGTCTGCCACCCATACACTGCAGTTATGTCGAGTGCCTCATGAGATTTTATTCAAGTGTGACATTTGTTGTCATGGAGATTGCGTTATTTCCACTTACGCTCGCAAAAAAAATGTCCTATTTGGTTTCTATTCGTTCACTGACATCAGTTTTCAAGTTACTGAATTAAAACTCCAACGAGAATGCTGCTTTGTTGAGGGTTGCCTTATATACGCATGATTTTTCGCTTTTTGGCTTCTCTCTGTTATCTCGGACCATCTCGGGAATTTGATACAAAAGATAACTTGGCGAATTGCGTCAAGGCCGTCAAATCGCTGTCTTTACAAAGACGGTGTCACGTTCATATTCTGCATCAAATTAAGAAAGTGCTAAGAGATTTATTTCCCATCGGGATCTAGATAGGTGACATGTATATATGTATTTTTGGGACATTTGAGAAACATTTTGAAAACAGTCCAAAATTTTCAGCGGTTTCAATGGCTGTAGACTGCGGCTTCTCCTTGAGGATCTCACAAAATAGAAATCGTTTGAGATAATCAACGTTTGATTGACAAATTAGGGTAAAAAAGTTTAATTTGCTTTTTAAAATTTATGACAACGTGAATAAAATTAAACGATATCAGCAGGTTTTCAACTTTTCAAGAGCCGCCTTTACGCGAGGCAAATCTAGTACATGTAATGCTAAAGGTGAGCTGCGAGTAAAATGCTAAAATTGAAAACACCCTCAGAAATAAAGAAAACGATAATCACCGCACGGATACTGTAAGCGAAGGTAACGATAAAATTCAAGGGAACTTGAAAGCATGAGCGCTCTCCAGCTGTAGGGTCCTGCAGGTGTAAGTATTTTCAATATAATTATTAGTAATCTGATCAATCGTGTTCTCACATTGAAGGAGGTAGTGACCTATGGGCTCCTTCATAGAGACCGCGCTATTTCTTCCTGTAAACCATAATTCAAATAAGCTGCGATCAGACGTTCTTTTTCTGGCGAACGGGAAAAAAGAACGCCTGATCGCGAGCTATAATTCAAAATGAACGCGACTTCCAAAACATCCTCAGTCCTTGTCAATTTCCAAGTAATGAGCCCCAAACTTTTAAAGAAACTGTTCCAGTTGTCGGCAAACTACAAACTGCATCACAGGTGTCGGCTAAAACTCGTGATGGTCATGCGGTCAGTCAGTTAAACCTTTTGGGGTGGGGAAAAAAATTTGAGATTATACACTCCCGTCGCACCTTTTTTCTTCTCCCTGTCAAAAATAAGAAAGGGAAGTCGTTGAATTCACACTCGCACTCTCGCCAATTTTTCGCCCTTTTATTTTTACACGGGCGTTATTTCTGCGACATTTTACATATAACAGGTTCTTTTGTTTCCTTAACCCCGCGAAAGTTAAAGACCAAAATTATAAAAGGGGCTACGATACAGTTTGATTTACAATATGCTAATCTCAGACGTAAGAATCCGTCAGAATACCTGGAGAATATTTCCATTTTCTTGGATAGCCGTAAAGACGTGACGGTCAATGCGCTTTCAACAGTGTTTTGAATACAGATAGCCGATTCAATGCGGCTTTCAGGAATTCAGAAAAAAATCCGGTAATGTACAGTGTCGTTTCAAAGTTGGATTCGATTTGACGAAGAGTACAGCCGATAAAATGATTGCAAAGCCGAATGCAAAAATAATTATCAAATTACGCTTTAGCGTGAATAATTAACAGTTGTAATTAATAATTAATCGCTATAATTAAGGCCAAAACATAAGCAAAGAACCGTGTGCGTTGGAGGGTACTGATAAACGACCCATGGACGCCCTATGTTCCCCAGGGGAGATAAGGATCAATGATGATCTCCACTTTGGAGATATCCACCACTGGTCACAGACACTGAGGAAAATGATTGTTTTTCTATAAAGCACTATCCACTGGTTCGGTATATACTTATTGTCTCGAGTCTTATTGTTTGGTATATATTTATTGTCTATATACTTATTGTCTGGAGTAAATGATTAGTATTTCAAGGCAGTTCCGCTTCAGTCAGGCTTGGTTTAGTCTATATTTAAAGCCCCTCCCCCTGATCGGATATTGGCTCATTTAGGCCCCTACTTACATAAAGCTCTCTAGCATAGAGCGTGTTTTGCACCTTGTGTCGTTTGAGTATGTCTAGACTTGTGACATTCATAAACAACTGTTAGACCTGCCTTGTGTTTTTTTTTTTCCAATACTATTTTTTGAGTTTCACCATGTGATATCGTGTATCCACGTAAAATGGTTGACACACATCCCCTGGAAATATAAAGCCAAACATTCTTATAACGTATAATTACTTCGGATATCGCCCCTTGATAATAAGCCTCAGCGAAACATAAGTCCACAAAAAAGGCCTTTTGAACTATTCTGGCCCTCTCTCTGTCACGTAAAGGGACCCTCTCTCCCAAGCGTTGCGTGACAGACAGAGGGCCAGAACTGGACTAATGGCAGCCCTCGTCTTATTGTCAGATTATTTTAATATATATTTTTCTGATTTTATGTCAAAAATCAAAAGCACTGATATGGAAGGAAAACATCAACTTTAATAGTTTGGAGAAACTAAAAAGGCGACTACACAGTTAAATACTTCCACAGCTGTTTACTCTGATTTTTGTTACAATCCTATGCGACTTTGAATACGAGTGATCTATTAAGTGTTAATGAAATAATTGGTAGAAAAATGCCATAAAATATCTGGTCGTTGGCCAAGTTTTGACACCAATTTAGTTTGGTGATAGAGCACTAATAGACCAAGAAAAACTGTATGAATATACATCAATGCATTCTTCAATTAGCTTCTATCCGTGCTCAGTCGATGAAATAGACAATTTTCGAGAAAATCGATACAAATTGCCTAATTGTGCATAACAGAAATCGTTAACAATCGACAAACAAAATACGTTGTAAGCAGTCGATTTATATCGAGTTTTATATGGCTATATCGATTTTATCGAAAATATTGAACTAATCGTCTCGAGTCTCCACTTTTACTTCAGAAATAACGAAAAATTTGAACAAGATTACCAGGACACTTAACACATCCCTCCAGTGTTGCAGATTAAGTTCATTACTTTAGTAAGAATCAAACACAGAGGAGTCGTGTTGGCCTGTGAAACCACGCCACCGCAAAAGATGCAGTTTTTAACGTTTTGCAGGAGTAAAAAGGCGATAAAATCTAACTATTAAGATCAAATTGATTTCTATCGATTTATCAGCGGTTTTCCGATTGAACACGTCGATCTTCACGTAACTAAATGTCAATTTTTTAACGCAGTCGTACAGTAAGAACTAATGAAATACAAGAAATGAACACCTGTTCATGTGAGGAGTGATTTAAATAACTTATTTTACTGCTCACTTAAATGATATTTTTTACATCCATCTTCACAAGACAAAACCTAGTGTTGTTGTCAGTTTCTACCGACTAGAGTTCTAGCTTAGTACAAAATTCACATCATCACCATAATACAAATAGCATAACGAGAAGATGGGTGCATTTGAATACACGTTAGCCATACTATAGTGGACACACTCTACGTTGACTGACGGAGTGAAAAGCGTTGTACAAAGCATCTAATCCTAAAGTAACATTTAATTGATCTCTTAAAACTTCAAAACTCCCTCTCTCTCCCTGAGCAGTACTTTTCTTTCTCCTCCCTGGCAAAGCAAATACGAGTGCATCAACTCTTCCCAGGGAGGGTGTATGCTCAAGGGAAAAAGTCAATCTCTGCTGCGATAACCCTATACCTAGAAATACCCAACCCTGAGTACATCCCTTTCTTTCGAACATTTCCCACCCCTTCCCAGACAAAGGCTTTCTCCCTTCCTGAGGAACAGATACCTACTTACTTCCCTCCCTCCCCTTCTGGGCAAAACGTTACTTGAACTTGGTCCTGGAACATGCTCAATATTACTGAAAAACGTTCAACTGGATATCAGTAAACAAACAACATTATTAAAGATTAGAGCTCAGGTGCTCTAATCTTTAATAAAGTCAAAAAGTTGGCTTGTAGAATAGTGAAGTTTTGGTGCTAAATGGATTGCTCTAGATTCATGTCAGTATAGTTTATAGGTTATTCATCAGCTTGTGACAGGTCTTCTTGAGGCAAGTCAATAGCTAGGGCTTGTACTATCCATGGGTCACACTTGGAACCTTCACGAAACTCCTCCATTGTTAACTTTCCATCTTCGTTCTAGAATGTTATAAAAAGAATTACAATAGGCAAAAGCTTTATTAATCAAATCCACGCTTTGGAACATGACATTTGTTCCAGGCTAGATAAAATGACTTTCTATTACTGACTTGTAATGCCACCCAGCTAAACAGAAAGCTTTGAATTACAATTGGACATGCAAGCCTACATTTATTCATTAGCATTTTGTTGCATGTCAGCCATCCCCACACGTCTTAAAACACTGCGTCAACTACAGGACTGTACATGTATATTAGCCCATCTTACAGGTATCTGACTCACCAAGTTAACCTCAGCAGTGAGGCAGAACTACATGCAAGCACTCTGCTGTAGAGTGCATGTGCATTTACACAGATTTGAGATTGAATCCAAGGGAGCCTTTCAGGCTGGTTCTCATATGTCAACAGCATTCCTGTGACAAATAAGTTTTCAGATGTAACCAGGAGCATTATGATTTGGTGAATTCTTGCAGTCAACCTTCCCATGCAGCTGTAATGTGTAGTGAACACACTCAAATAGGCCCAAATTGTGGAAATGACTGAGTCAGATTGCCAGCGATAAATGTTACCATGTGCCACAACAGTGTCCAAGGTCACGCTGGCAACTGTTGTACTAGGCTTGTTGGCGGCATATGAGAACCAGCCTTAACAGCATGACAAGAGCCATCGAATGACAAATTTGACTTGTGTTAGATGCAAACACAATTCAAATATGTGAATAAAATGTGGGAATTAAATGAAAGTAATTCCTGTTCCCACTTGAAGGATATTTGGGAGCAAGGTTCAACAATCTTTCACAGCTGTGAAGGTATCAATGATGTGTATGATACTCCACCTCACTCAAATATTATATAAATACAAGTGCAACTGTCTCTTCACTGACCTTGTCCATTTGTTTAAATATCTTGTCTACTCTTTTTTCTGGAGTGTCTTCATCTTTTGGTAAGTCAATTATATTACCCTATGAAAAGTACAAGGAATATTGCATTACTCACTAAAAGAGAGAGATGTACATTTTATTTAATAATAAACATTAGAAAACAGTCCTAAGAAAATATGTTCACTGATTGGTTAAAAATTGTGTTTTTATTAAACAATTAGATTATAAGTTCGAGATTTCTATTGCATGATAGTTGACGAGGGCTGTGCCCTCGTCAACTATCACGCATAGAAATCGAGCGAATAATCTAATCGTTTTAGTATAAATCTACTAGTCATTCAAAACTTTCATCTAAATCCTCTTCACAGACACTTCAAAAACACAAAGAAGCGGCCCCCAGCACACGCTGCTATGCTACTCTCTATCTATCACAGATTATAGTTCACCACTAAATTTCCTCCGATTCTTATTGGTTTAAATTGATCACATGACGCGATAGTGTTCATCCGTGGAGAGACACTATCAGCCCATAGTGCCCGTCCAAGGAAAATACCCGGATGGATAGTACTCGTCCGTGTAAATGTTTCTGTAAGGAAGCGGGCTTACAGAAAGTAAACAGTTGAAATGTATTAAATGGGTTTTTGTCTGTTTTCTTTTTCAAATTTTACATTTGGCTTTAACGACCTTTCACGGCTTCCATCTAAAAAAGTTGAAAATAATTCAATATGAATTTTGAACTGGCGCGCGGAAGAAAATTTAGCGGTGAACGATAAAGACAATAGAGCGTTTATGTCTCGGAACTATCCGTCTGATAGTTGTCCCTTGGAAATTTGATGGTCTTAAAACTAGCATATTTGCCCTCGAAGCTTCGCTTCTCGGGCAAATATTTGTTTTAAGAACATCAAATTTCCGTGGGGCAACTATCAACTGATAGTTCCTTGACAGAAACACTCTATTGTTTAAATAGAACGTGAGTAGCGTAGCCAATCAGAGGACGGCATTCATGATAGAACGGTAGTAGATTTACAGTATACTAAAACTCGATAGAAACACAGAACCAGCAGGAGCTGTTGACGTAATGATGGCGCGAGCAAAGACTATTTACATTTTGATAATCAAAGTTAACAACTTGTTTTCCTTTTTTTGTCACAGTGTTTTCTAAAAGAAATAGAAAACATGTTCTCCATGTTTCTGTCGAGTTATAGAGACACTCGTGAAAGTTTGGGAGAACACTCGTGTTTCTATAACTTGACAGAAACATGGTACATGTTTTCTATTTCTTAAATAATTTAAAGCTGAGCATGTGCCCCTGTTTAGTATTTCATGGTTTCAATAACAATAATTATTGGGTGCAGAACATACCACCATACGATAGATTGCTTCTACAATCTTCAGCATTTCATCTCTTGTAATATATCCATCTTTGTCAAGGTCATAAAGACTAAATGCCCCTGAAAGATAATAATGATATTTAAACATTCAGTCAATATGTTAATAATAATAAGGGCATTAATGTACAATTCTCATCAGAGATACTGTGTTCAAAACAAGCCAAAATAATTATATTTACAAAAAGCAAATAAGGAAAGAAACATGCAAACAATGCATGTCCTCTATAATGTGACTGCCTAGCAATTTTGTTTTGCTCACATAATCGTCAAACCTGAACTCTGAAGTTCAAAACCTAAAAGAGACAGGATTTTATGCTGCCATTCATGTTATGTAATCACAAGAACCAATGGATGCAGGGAGAAAAGAATAAAACAAAATGGTTTGAAATCTACAAGTTTATTACAAAACCCAAGGATACAACCCTTTGAACCTGTTGAAATGTAAATCACTTGTTTCTTAAATTAATGATCTCTGCTCGGACAGCAGTGTAAAACATGACTGTTTAAGGCTAATAATGAACATTTACTTCAAAATCACACAAAAGTGGAATTTGCCTTTTATAATATATGCCTTTGCAATACATGTACATGTGAGCCACATTATGGCAAGCCCTAGGATTTCAAATTTCATCAGTAACTAAACACTTTTTCGGTTCTGTGTCCAGTGATTGTAAAAAACGATGGGTAGTGGAAAATGTTTGGTGACAAAATTTCATGCTTGATTTGGACACACATAAAAGAAAGCGAAAACAGTATTTTGAGAATAGAGAAGGAAATGAAACAAACACTGTTTTTATAAACTTACATGTATTCAGTGGCATGGATCTTGGCTAGTAAGCTTAAGTTTCTAAACAACGTGATGTATTCCATAAAGGTCTCTAAATCAGTACAAACTTGCCTCTTCCTTGTTTTTTTTAATTACAAAAAGGCAACTTTTGCACTTCTTCTTCTTCTTGGTAGTGGAAGCCATGTGAACTTGTTCTTGGGATAAAAACCAATATTGTAGCTGGTTCGCCCAATATCAGCCATTTGTCTGCCATCTCAAATCCATCCCAGACTGCATTATACATACTGTGCGATGCACTTTGGGATGGATTCAAGATGGCATATGGGTGACGTGAAACAATGTTTTAGTCTCAAATACAATTGAAGTGCAAATCAAAGGAATTACTCCACTTGTTGAGAATTACAACAGAAAAAAATAGTATCAAATGAATTTTGATCAGCAAGGCTGAAGATGTCCGTGGCAAACGGTTTTTCTGAATCATGGTAACAACACAGATTAACCGGAAATTATCATTACTGTGAAATCCTAGGGCTTGTTATGGATATAAAAAAATGACCATCAAAATCAAAGAAAAAGCGACCTCACATCATGGTATACTACCTAATGTATTTGGAGATTACATGATAGCATACATGTATATATCCATGTACAACCATATAAACTGAACAGGAGCAAGAATAGACTAGATTGGGCAGGATTCAGAAGCAGATTTCAAAGCTGCCCATATCTATGATCTATCATATCTCTTTTTAAAATGTAGGATGACATAAGATGTAAGATAGGTTAACAAAATACATTGTACATGTGACACAGTTAATAATAGCTCTTGCATTCATACTTACACTCCAATTTTTCATCTAGACTTCCTCTGGAAGTGATTGATAATGCAGTAATAAACTCTCTGAAGTTAATTGATCCATCCTGAGAAAGAAAGCAAATTGATGATGTTAAAAAGCTAGAGCGGTAATGTAGGGCAGTTACAAGACATTGTAAGGAACTAGGGGACCTAAAAATAGTCAGTAAAACAAAACAGGAACAACAAAATTACTACTACTTACAGAGTTTTTGTCAAAAACTTTAAACACAAAGGCTGCAAACTTTGAGGGATCACCAAATGGAAAAAACTGCTGGTAGATTCTTTGAAATTCCTAAAAGAAAAGAAAAGTTGGACGAGTTGTTAGAAGACTTGTGTGTTAAAAGTTGAACCCTCTTCCCACTGGCATCCTACCTTATACAGCTGTACAAAGTATGTATGTATGTGTGTATGTATGTATGTACAAATATTCCATACAATGTACAAAGTCATGTAAATATTTAGTGGTGAACCAATTGCATAAAGGTTATTATAAGTTGTTCTTTAACATACAATCCCTTTTTTTCACCTACTTAGCAAACAGGGTCCATAATTATTCGCAGTTGTGCAGTCCTGCAGTCGTCCGTGATCAAAACAATATGAAAGTTTAGTTTGACTCTACCAGAAAAAAAAATTGTTAAATTTTCTTCTGAGTTCCCTGCATTCTGGTCAATTGTCATCCATTTGAAACTTTTAGAAAACAAAGAGAGATTTGTAGCTTTCTTTCGTAATTAAACCATCAGTTTGGTCCGCCATGAATGAAATCATTGCAGGCTCAATTTTCAGTTTTGCCAACTCCTGATTCTGTACTGCATCTACATCTGCGAAAACACGACGCGCAGTCCTTTCTGTTTTTATTTTCAATAATGTTGACTCCCATATCTCTAGACTTACAGCAGCCTATATCCTTTCATGCATGGATTACAGACAGAATACTATTACTTAATCAATTAAATTATTGTAATTTAGTTACATTATTTCAGCTGTATCATATTTTACATGTAGGTAATACCATGTACTCATATGGGAATACTGAAATAAATTGTTGTCATTGTTGCATCAGCTGTTTTAATCAGTATATGGCGTTTATTAAAGTTAACCATGGTGTTAACAGTATGGAAAAACAAGCCAAATACAAGCAGGAGGAGCAAAAGCATTCCTTTCAGCCTCAATGGCAGTCCAAGAGCCCTTGGTCTTCATTTGAATCTGATGTATGATTTCTGTCAAAGATGTATGTGCATTACAAAAGGTCAAAGTCTGTCAAATCTCCTTAATACTGCCAAGTACATGTATCTGTAACATGAAGCGGTACCATGCACAGGCCAAAGTTATCCTAGGTCTGAGATTTTTTTAAGTAAAGGTTGTTTTGACATTTTGCCAGAAGTGATGTGGTTAACAGAAAGGTCTACAAGGTGTAGCTTTTGCCAACAATTACATGTACAGAAATTTCCAATTTGGAATGCCTTCAGTTTGTTATCTTGCTGTTCTTAATAGCATAAATAGTGATGACTGAAGATTTGGGAAAACACTTTAGAATAAACAGTAATGAGATGCCATGTTTTTATATCGCTAAGTTGTTTATTCTCCAACATTTAAATGGTGAAAAAATATTTCTGTTTCTGTAGCCTTCCAGAACATTTTGAATTTGGCTGTCTCATATTTCAAGAATGCTTTGTTTCCAAAACAAAGCTTTCTCCTAAAACAAATATAGTCCCGGTAATTAGTGACATGGATGTTGAAAAGAAGCACCTTTCAAAATATTCTGTAGTTTTAAATTTAGAACGTTGATGCTGCAATGTGAAAATATAAAGCAATGCCCTTTTATGTGGTTTTTCTTTGTAATGAAAATCTACAGGTTCAAATATGAAAGTATCAGTTTATAACATAATGCAAAGAAATACAATTAAAATAATGAATAATCAAACACTCAGGTTTTTAAAAAAAATATAATTGATACAGAAGACACAAAAAACATAAAACCTGCTACTATCATATGGTAAGCGCAGTGCTTTTTTTTAGCACAATTTTTTCCTCTTATCTACTGTCACATGAAAGTTTAATATCACCCAATTTAGGCCTGCATGAAATGTAAATTAAACACAATTCTCAAAACAAATGCTGTACATAATTATAACTGGACAATAAAGATTTCTAAAATGGTAAAATTTTACATGAAGAAATGGAAAAAAAAAAACTGGTTGCAATGAATTTTTTTTTGGGGGGGGGGGGAGAGGGGGGGTTTTTTTTTGTGGTTTTTTTATTTATTGTTGTTTTTTTTTTTTTTTTTTTTTTATTTGGGGTTTTTTTTTTTTTTTTTTTTTTTTATTTTTTTTTATCTAAAACTTTGTTTTTCTTTTTTTCTATTTAT
>Ga0126338_10000296_pt1 | contig 24836 bp, 13 predicted proteins | sample OrbCmetagenome_2_FD_92529 | JGI IMG/M metagenome (GOLD analysis project Ga0126338, IMG submission 92529) | Coral microbial communities from Petempiche,Puerto Morelos, Mexico - Orbicella C C metagenome | ecosystem: Host-associated > Invertebrates > Cnidaria > Coral | place: Petempiche,Puerto... | reverse complement strand
GTGTCTTGATAACATAACAGTGTGATTTTTCTCCTTTTCATTTCAGCCCAGTTTTGCAGTGTACAGGGTTCATATTTTCCTGGCATGTCCGGAGTGGCCTGGTGAGAATTCTTCAAGTTCTGGATTTGGAAAACTATCCTGAGCGAACTCGTTACTCCAAGTTTAACGTGGCTGCTAAAGAAGCCAGTCAACTCCGCGCCAAATTTTCCATTCCCCAAAGTATTTCTTCATTTGTACAGGCGTTTTCTAATCACACTGTTTTCACTGGAAAATCACTGAAATACCTAAGGCATCCATTTCTGCCACTTGTTATAGTTCTGTAAAACCTTTGTATCCTATACTGCTTTGCATGTGTTTCACTTGAGATGATGAGGATCGTGTTTCTCATCAACTGCCCAGTTGAATTGGCTATAAAAGGGCTATGAGAAATTACTAGTTGATCTACACACCAAATATGATTTAAAATTGACAATAAACATGTTTGAAATAGGATCTTATATATTTTGTTTCGATTTCATTTTATACGAGTGGTGGTGTAAACCGCATATTTAGTGACTGACTATTTGTACTTGAGGGGGGCTGGGGAAGGTGTATGGGCAGTTAATCAAAAAAATATCATACGGTGAATTGAAAACTGGGTTGCTGGCTGTAAAGTGAGGGCTACAAAAAGTAGAAGGGCAGAAAAATATGTAAAACAAAAGCCGCAAGGAACGACATTTCGAGAGAGCCATGTTGAAAATTCTTGCACGAATTAACGGTCAACGAACGAAATCTGACAACAATTCACATTGAAAGTACGGACCAATTTCGCGCGAAAAAGGCCAACCTGATTTCTGGGAATAGCGTAATCAAACGTTAAACAAGATACTTTCAGAGTCAGATCTACAGATTTCTTCTCAAGTTACTTTATTTGGCTTTGTATATGTTCAAACAAAACATGACCTAACACATATCGTAGGTGCTACGTACAATCTTCCCTCTGGAAATTCCTTGTTTATAATTAAATATCATATACATGAAGTGGTAAACTGTTTGAAACCACTGCGGGGTTAGGTTTTGTCACTAATCACTGAAGCTTTGGAAGTTTCTGACAAGTCATTCTCCTCTTCTGTACAGTGTTTGACAAAAGCCTAATCCTTTGGACGCTTAATTAGAAAGAAGACGAGATGTCCACAGTTCTACATAAAGCAGTAAACTGTTAAGCAGGCTTTAGTTCAGTTATTACTGATTGTGAATGTTTGGAATCTCCCATTCTCACTCGCTGAGAATCTAAATCCTAAAACCTTGTTAACAAAAAAAGGGAAAGTGTTTATCTCATCTTCAATTTACAACTTTAAAAGGAACTTCAATAAAAATCAGCTAAGCTTATCAGCTAATTTCCTCTTCGGTGAGGAGAGTTAGGACTGAGTTCTAATTTAAAACCGAAGAATAAGCAAGGGCCGCAACATATTTGGCTCCCTTTAGTAAATGTCAATAATTTCCAATACCAATTTGATTAATTTTTGGGCCTGCTTTATAATGTCAACCTTTTAGCTGATCAATTCAAATTGCAGAAATTCCTCTCTCTGATAACAATACCTTACAATATCCCTTAGTACATTCAAATTCATGATATTTGTAACTATCCGAAGAACTAAGAACTTGAATGTCTAAACTACACATGATACTCGTACATTTAGCACCGACATAATTGTCAGCATAATTGGTTTCCCTCTACAAACCATTCTGCCCTAAAGTGTAGTACAGTTAAACTTTGCCTTGAAGTTCTTTTCTTAACATTGTATGGCTTGAAAGAAATGAATGGGAAGATTTTTCCCTCACAACTAAGGTTAGCAAAATGACCAAGTTTTCGTAGCTACGACACTTTCGCTCGTTTAGCTATAAAGTAACATCGGGAGATTATTCCAAACTTTACACGACTGAAAAAAACGATTTACTTTACATCTAAACCTATTGTTGTTCTCGACCATTTATTGGCCACTATCAGTGGCTACGGATCGTAGGATCTTTAATTTACACATCATGAAACATTGATTCCTGTCAGAAACTGTTTGTCATAATGCACGCCATTGTCAATACTACTGCCTGGGCCTGTTGTCAGGGTGACGGGATTTTGATTTGGACTGGGGCTGGGTCTTTTGGTACCAGTCCATCGCGTACTTTGCGATCTCTGAGGATAATTTCACGAATTCGTTAAAATCCATCCTTAGCCCGTCAAGCCTCTGTCTTTGTCCAAATATTGTGACTTCTAAAACAGTGTCCAAATAAAGCTGCTCCAGGTTGGCCGAAGTAACATTTGTCTTGAACGAAATCGCGTGAATTTGAAACAAATCGCTGTACATAAACTGCTCGGCTTGCTTGACCCATCGCAACCCTCGCTCCAGCTCTCTCTGAGAATTGGCTGCAGCCTCGTGAGCTGCGCATGTCTTGTTCAGTTTTGAACTGATAAATCTGCAAACATTGTGGGGTGCGGTCTCGGTTGCCAGGCAACGATCCAGAACAAGCTGGTGACAGATGTCCATGGTCGATCTCGTTCGTTTTGTATCTCGTTTCCTTTCAGAAGTGTTTGTGGATGGTTTTAGCGCCCTGTCTGTGTCAAAGTTTGAGAGAGAACTTGCACACGCTCCATGGCTCATGCAGCTAGAACATTCACGTTTGATCGTTTTCACGCATTCTCTTCTGAGACGCTGGACTTCTCCCTTGGCTGATTTCAGTTTTGACATTTCCGACTCTAGCATAAACACCACTTGCTTTGAGGCGAGACGAGTTAACTGTGGAAAGATTGAATCAGCACTTTAACATTTTGCACGCGCAAGAAAATGAGATCAGTTTCGTACTCTCGGTATTGGACTGGTACTAGCTTGCAATGGAGGTTAATGCGGGCAATCTGTTTAAATGCAAATCACATGACGCTGTTTTTAATGATATTCCCGCGCATGGTCTATTGATAACATATGTATCAAAGTTAGTTTTAAACGTCACTATAAAGTCAATCTTCCAAACAGGACTGCTTATTTGCACCTTACTGAGCAAACCTCGCTCACACAAGAACTGTTCTTGTTGGACCAAACGATGGTCTAGAATTTTACAATCGCTCTTCTTTTTATTTAACCTTATTTTTGTATGTAATTACGTGATTTCGCAGTACATGCAGTTTGGAATTAGTAAATAAGCATAAGTAAAGTTTTTAAAGACTAACACAAGGGATGCGAGCGCATTTTTCCAGTCTGAAAAGATGAAAATAAAATTGCTTTACTTTGGCAAATGTGAATTTAAATTGCTTGATTCTCGCGAAGGGGTACTTGCAAAACGAAATCCTAAAACAGTCTTTGAAAGAAACGATTGAAAATGGAGCTTAATGAAGGAATGACTTCTTACCTTAGATAAACCATTGTCAAAGACAACCGTAGCATTGAATTGAGTCTCATTTCGATCCGAGCTGTAATTTGTGGTCACGTGAACATTGATTTTGAATGACTTGTTCACTTCAGTTGTTAGATACATTTGCAGAGAATCACTGGTGACGAGCATGCGCACTTCCTTGAATATTCCAAACAGCCGAGCGTAACCGTCGACCTGAAAAAGAACAAAAAAACTTGAGGAGAACATTCCAAAATTTTGGTGAAAGGAGATACTCAAAGTTTTTCACATGGTCCTTTCAGTCTCAAGTTATGAATTTTCCTTGCTGACTATCGATCGTCTGTCAGTGTTAATGGGAATTTCACTCCTACCCTTCACATATCGTTCTAGCCCTTTCATGAGAACATACGAACTCTCAATTAACTCTCAATTAACCTGCTCAGAGTGCATAATTATGCGGCCTCATGGTAATGAACTCAAACCTTGCAAAACCTGTGATGTCTACTTCCCATTAAGCACGACTCCGATGATAATTTCATCTCTTCACCTTATATCTGCAGTTTATACATCCCTGGAAAACATTTTTCTTTACCTTCACAAATGGGACTGGATCTATTCGAGCCTGCAGGAATACCTTGGGTGTCTCTTCAGGATCAGAACTTGGCAAAAACAACGGTGTGACGTCATCAAGGGTCGCCGGAGTCTCGTCTGACATGACTTTTGCGTCAATCAGAAACTGAAAATGGAAGAAAAGAAACTATGTATTTACCAAAAGTCATTTCTAAATGAAGAGCTCGGCTCAGAAGCTGAGGCGTAAGACGCGCAAGAACAAACACGCGTGTAGTCCTCCCGCACGCACACGCACGCAATCAAAACTAGCGCCTCAAAACTACCTCAATTTGAAAATTTTCACGTTGTGTGGAACAAACCTCTCTCGGTAGCAGTGAAATTGCACCAGTGGTTTCAATTCCCAAGACACTCATCTTGCCCTCTAATATGAAGCCCGGTTTAAGGTTTGGTCCGCCAAGAGAACGAAGGTCGTGTGCTCCTTTGGCGACAGAGATCTAATGCAGAGGGGGAAAGTCAATCAAAAGTACGTTTATAAAATTGTACACTGCATGGTATAGAGGAGGGTCGCACAGCGACCCACATAACGTCTTCTTCACCTAGAATAGTTATGCTACACCATGCTTGGAAGCAATTTTTTAGATATAATATCCCCAGTTACAGACTCGCTGATTTACCTGAAGGCCTTCAGGAAATCCTACGGTTGCCATAGCACCAGGCAGCTTGTGTTTAATGTTGCACACTTCAAGCAGCTTTTGTAAACTGACAGGAGCCAGCGAGCCATAGAAGAAATGGTCAGCGGACTCATCTGAGAAACCCAAGTACAGATGCCCAGTGACGCAATTTTTCTGTAAAAAGATACAGTGTAATTCAAATCAATGCGCAAAGAAAAGGTACAAAGAATTTCGCTGCCTTGACTGGGAAATTTTTCGTTGTTTTTTTCTTGTTAGCTTTGTACAAACCTTAATGGAGTTGTTTTCCCCACTAGGAGTTGCGTTGCAACCAGAACCCAACTTAAGGTCAGCTTCCCCTCTTATACTGCTCTTTTGTGATTGGTCAGTGGGCAGGGATAACCTAAGAGAAAAAAGAAAAATCATAAATTATTTGGGCTCTGAAAAAGGTTATTTACACTGAGACTTGGCCAGATTATCTAAAAAATAATAAAAGAGGAATGTCACAAGGAACTGCGTTCAAGCAATTGCATTAGATTAGTGGTCCCGATCGAAAACGGCATTTTCCAAGATAATGCGTAGAGGCTATTTAACAATTTACTAGAATTTATTAGAAAGTGTAAAGATTACAGCATCTCTTTAACTTTCTAGGAAATTTTTATGTGATAAGGTATGGAGTGATTAGTTAATTTTACTGTAATTTCAAGTCTGTTGGTATATTTTTCTAGGGTTACCCCATACTTTCACATATCACTCTTATTATTTTAATTGTAAATAACGTAATTTGTGTTAATTGTAAATGATGTAATCTAACAGAAAAGAGCCACCTTGTGGATCTGTTAAGTAAACCATTATCATTATGATGATGATGATGATGACGATGATGATGATTATAATTATTAATATTTCCACCTTACGTAACGAGATTTATACTTCGCGATCCGATGCTGCGCTTCTGAAGATCGATGATCTTCTTTCTTGTGACTGTTTTCATGCTTCAAGTTGCCAAATTGAATAATTCTAAATCTTTCCTTTATTTGTGAGTGAGTGTGAGTGAGAACTTTATTAAAGTGTCAAAAACATTTCCGTTCTTACCCTAATCGCAGATTGTTCATAGCTAAGTACTCAATCCCAAAAGCGTTTCTCCAGACAGACTGGGTTCTAAAATCTCCCTGCAAGTGCGAAGAGCTCCCTTCGTATGTCAGCTGACCGCTAAACGGCACGCCGTCGGATTGCTGTCCGCTCTTGTAAAAGGAGCCGTCGATGGCAAAAGCTAGACTGGTGCCATTGATCTGCAACTTAATAATTAATATGGCCTTTGAATGAAAGTCAAACAAACCAATATTTGCATCTACAAAGTTTTAAAATAATGGATCAAAAATTTCAATCAGCTCTGAATCTATTTAATACTGGCCTTAGCGTTCATTATTAGAGCAAGAGAAGGCCTCGTTTCAGACGTTCACGCCCCCCCCCCCCTCCCCCCACCCCTCTCCTCTCCCTTCATCTGTATCCACTCTGTGAGATTTCTAACTTCTTCTAAAACTGTTAAATAAGAAGAGATAACTGCACCTTCATTTTCATCTGCAATCTGTCAAATGATGTAACAGCTACATTAGAGAGGCGGTGAAAATGCCAGTCGAGTGTGACGTGTTCCCAATTGGTCGACGCCTTCAATGTGTAATCACTTCCACGGCCAAAAATAGTCTAAACGGGAAAAGGATCCAAAGGAAAGTGAATAAAAAGCAAAAAAGAAACCTTTGTCTTCATGCCTTGAGGCTTATAAGGCCGTCGTTGATGACGACGAAGGAGTATTCTTCCCTATATGAATGGTATACCTGTGCTTCCTACGTCATCACGATGTCCTAAGTTCTAGCAATTCACGCACGCATTTTTTTGACGCTCATTGAGGGTAAAACTGTCTTGCCTGAATCTACAACAAAACGACCACCTTATTCATTAGTCATAGCTGTGAACCTTGGTTTCTCATTGGAAGTTAAGCAAGCCAGCTATTGCTCTGCGGCATCTCAATAAGTGTTTCTACGAAAAATGGTCAAAGACAGTTTTTTAGTCTTAATTTGCACTTATATGTTAAATAAATTTCATAACCTGCTAGTCTGCAAACACCGGTTGACTTATGTTGATTTTGTCACACCTCAACACAGAGGAATGCTCTGTAAAGCTACGCGAACCAAACATCAGTGCAAAAACATGAGGAAAAAGTATGTGGCACCCCCTGTGAAGCAACGAGGTTCACGAACTTGCACCAGTGAGTTATGCCAGTTTTAAACTGTTTTCCAGTTTCTAGAACCCTCTCAGTGCTAGCCTGAGATGTTTAATGCTTGACACCTTTAAGTGACAATTTGATGAAGAAATGATCTTTGAACGTAACATGTCATTAATTTGAGCAGCAAGAAAAATGATATAAATATTTAGTCGGCTAACCTGGAAAAGCTGACAGACTTGACTGCTGTTGTGTGTTTCCACAGGAACTGTTGCTCTCGTTACCAGGCTTAAACCTAGAGGAACTGTGTCTTGAAACGCTAAAGACAGCGGCTGCTGTTGAAATCTGCGATACGGTGTCTTGCTGAGGTCCAGAGCATGCGCAGATAGTATTATTCCAACCTAGCAGATTAAAAAAAACAACCTGGTCGATAAACAGAGCTACAGAATAATTCTTGGAATGACAGGAGCTAGTTTTGTTGTAACTATAATATGCATTACTTGCAGTGACCATCCCTCGCTAATGATTTTTTACTATCGTCATGAGACTGGAGTGGTTTTCACTTGAGTGTCGAAAAGTAATTGGTTTTGCATTGCTCTATGATTGGGTAATAAAAGCTCGCTCCACTTTTCAGCCAATCAGAAGTAAAACCAAAACCAAGCGTGTCTCGCCCGCACAGGTTATCCCGCGTTTTGCGTCAGTTGCATTCATTTACTTCAGTTTTGATTGGGTCATACGATTTCCTGCGTCCTTTGTGATTGGCTAGAATGATTACTTTAGTGTGACACTCAATTGAAAACCGCTGTAACGAGCAAGACATCTACTTACACTGGATCCATCGGGAGAGTGTTTCGTAATGTCCAAAAAAGGAAAGGTCCGTCCCGGAAACAACAGCTCCAGTGCTTGGTTTATAGTCACGTGAGTGCTTGTGATTCCCACCAATAGCACGTCATGTGGATGCAATTTCCCGCCAAAAAACTCAAGCTTGACAGGGAGGGCTCTGGGCCCGAAGTATGACTTCCCAGAAAATTTCACCATCAGGTCTTCGCTTATATAAGCCTCCATAGTTGGTTTCATCAGTCGAAGGACAAACAAATTTGTATTTTTGATGGCCTCAACTAACTTATTTGGTAGACTTCTTGACACGAATTCAACAGTTTCGGTGTTGCTTAGATCGAGAGGTGTTTCGGAGAAGCCGCTCAGCTTGATGGTTCCGTCGTAAAGTGTTTCCACTGTTAACCTGAAAGCTGTTTCACAAAGGTTGTATTCACCCTCTGCAATAAACGAACCGTGTCCAGACTGGAACCGGTAGTAAAATGTCACGTTACGAAGCGAAATTTTCTCGTGCACCTTATATTTAGCCGAAGTTCCGAGCGGAATCCATAGAGAGCTCACACTTGAATTTAACGTGGAGATTTTCAATCCGGGAACTGTCAGGTCGTGTGGCCGCTGGAAGTTGGGAAGGAGGGGGGTGCTGTAATAGATGTTCCATTCTCGCACCAGCTTACTCAAAGGGACAGCGGCTGAGAAACAGTACGTAGACAGTTCACTGGAATGTGAGGTTAAAAACATCCCACCATTTTGTAATTCCGACTTGACGTTCTTTACGAGCTGGAGGACCTCTTTGTTGTAAATTCTAAATTTCCTGTTTAATCGCTCGCTGCATATTGGATAGTTTCTTCTCATAGGCTTAATAACCGCTTGGGAAACATCTGTAAATTTAAGAAAGACACTTTTCAACGATAAATCAAATGTCTGCATAACCTGGCTGTGTTGAAGGTTTCAGAAAGTCGCGAGAAAAAGAGAAGGCGGCGGGCTACTAATGGTCAATAATTGTGTATGATCTTCGGCGTCGATCACGGGAAATTTTGGGAATTCCACGGGAAAACATGATCCGAAATCTTTGGAAATCGTCAAGAACTAAACCTCTTTATTACTTTGTTTATGCAGAAAACACAATAGGATAAGGATTACTCTCAGATTTGAAATTCCCCCTAACCCGTTCAGCTCAATATCCGAACATGTACAGGTAGAAGAGAAACTCTAAGCGCAAAGGTATAATAAACTATTCAAAATTGAGTGATTGGAACTTGTTTACTCACTTACCTACAGTGTCTTTCTGACATGAGTCCCTTCCTGGAACTGTTCCATTCCCATGAAAATAAAACGAGGATGAAAAATGTCAAGCGACAAACTCTATATGAATTCCATCGTTACACAATACATCGTTACAACACACATGTTTCGATTCCTTCTTAAAAGCGCAGAAGCTACGCTCGTGAAAGCTTTCACGCGCCTCTAGCGCTCCCGGAAAGAAGGCTGGCCTATACATAGTTTCGCCCGCCCGTGTCCCTCTTCTAAACCGGCGCTTGAAATCTCTTAATTTTTACAGGGAGATTGCTCCTATAAGTAAGGCATTATCTCGAATTGAAAGAAATAGCAACACTAAACAGTAAAATATGATTTCTAACTTTCCATCGGTGTACGATGCACAGTCTAAAAACTGAAAGCAGTTTGTAATACTTGGCGCCTTGGATAATAAATTGTTGTTTGCAAACAAAACAGTCATTTGCGAGACTACGTATTTTAGCGCGTTAAATTAATTAATCGGCAGACATCTTCTTTTTAAAGATAATAAAAAGTATTAACAACAAGGTTTAGTATAAACGACGGGCTGTGAATGAGATTACATGAAAAGCCCACCCACGGAAAGATGTCGCGTTTCATTAATCTTTTCCGCTTGAAAAGCTATTTCACGTTGTTCAAAACTCTATCTAAATCCTCTTCACAGACACTTCGAAAACGCAAAGAAGCGACCGCCATTTTGTTTTAACGCCCACACTGCTAGTCTACTCACTATATCTACCACAGAATAGTTAGTGAGTAGCGTAGCCAATAAGAGAACGGCATTCGTGAAAGGACGCTGGTAGCCTAAACTAAATCTTGATAGAGACATAGAGAATATGTTTTCTGTTTTAAGCCTGGTCCTCAAATGCAACGCAAGCATGAGCATAATACAAGCACAAAAGAAGCTTATGCGCTGGTGAGGTCAGCCGAACATAAGCATAAGCATAAGAATATCAAAACCTTCTTATGCTTATGCTTACGGTCAATGTTGTGTCCAGTGGGGACATGTTGGCATAAGCGTAAGCATAAGCATAAGCACAAACGAAAGACTTTCAGCCAATCAGCGAGCACTTTATGCTTATGTCAACCATGTCCTCACTGAACATAACACCGACATCAGCATAAGCATAAGCTTTAGCAGAAGGCCAAGGATCGTTTTCCGTCCAGTGTCAGTCCAAACGGAAGAGGTTGTAGTTATCATCCTTCAATTAATATTTTCACGGATCGGAGAAAGCCTCTCTATTTTTCGGCCTTACTGCCAAACACCAAAGTAATTCTACAGACTTTCAAAGCTTTCTTGATCTGTTAACGCACTTCTATTTAATAGTTTAAAAAATGCGTCGAGAAAGTAAGTAAAAATCGCAAAAACACCTGTTGTACCATGCTCTTGGCATGGCTGATCGGCGTTGAAAGCAAGATTTGAATCGAAGACTAGAGGATATAGCGATATCCTCGAAAATTTCCCAGTGTTAATTGCGCGGGTAACTTGTTTCAACCAATCAAATACATGAAAAAATCTTGGATGGATTTGAAACACTGGTATTTACCTTCATCACGATGGATATTGTGAAATGTTCAATGAAATCTACTCACTGGAACAATCTCTGGTCAGCCTAGCACAGTTTGGAATAATCTCTTCAGCTAAGGATGGGCCAAGTCGCTCTCTCAGCAAAGGGAATTCTTTCGAGCACGTCCTGCCTTGAAGCATCTCGCATTCATCTTTGCACAGTTGCATCGGTTTCACTTGGTTACTGCTCTGGCACGGTGGAAAAAGGTTGTAGCAGAGAGCTTTTAAAAGCGATTTCTTGCACGTTGGGTTGATGTAGTCTGTTAAAGTTGATGCCGCGAGAACGATGTTGTCTTCAGAATGTCGCTGTGTTGTTAGAGGTGAAATTAACACTCTAGTGTCTTTTAAGATGTAACTTGAGCAGACGCTCCCTGTGTACGGTTCACATGTCCCAACTGTAAACAGGTAAAGTAATTGAGAGGTATGTAAAAGAAAGTAAGAAACAAAAAAAGTTTAAGAGTGCTAGAGCAACGAAATGATGGACAAACAAAGAGTTCATTTCAGTGGATTGATTATTCTTAGAGTTTAATTCCAAATCCACAGTTGTGGGTCTTTCAAAATGCCTAGCTGAGTGAATCAGTCATACTATAATATCGTTAATAGGCCAAGTATTTTCGGTGTGTTTGTAATGAGATCTAACCAATCAAGAGCAAACATCCTATATTTTTAGCCAATCGGGTATCAGCGCACTTGACTTGGCGTACGTAAGTTTTTCCCGCGCTTGACACTGGTTGCAATTTGTATGTTATCTGCAAGCCAAACTGACCCAGGCTAGTGAAAATTCGTGGCGATTCTTGCGACAATTTTGTGAAAAATTGTGCAACAAAATTGCGTAAAAACCAAACACACCTCTTACGTCCACTACTGCCTTTCCAGAAGTTCTGTGATGGTTCTTTGCCACGCAGTGATACATCCCAGAGTCTTGGATTGTCGAGTTCTTTATCCTCAGCTTGGACCCTGTGTCTGTGACTCTTATTCTGATTCGGTTATTCTTATCCGAGATCGGCTTGCCGTTCTTCTTCCATCTGATGCGAGGTTTAGGCTTGCCTGTTGCTGTACAGGTTAGCGACAGTCCTTTGCCTTCTCTGACAGTTTTATGTTTAGGTTCAATAAAAACTGATGGAGCAGTCCCTGTTGGAAGACAAACCCAAGTCTCTCCCTTCAATTAAAATATTTAATTCCAAAATTAAAATGATTCACCAGCTTGTGACAATGATCGCAAAATCAGATAATAAATTAAAAGCTCACAATATAAAATGGGGCAAGTACAAAGACAATGAGACTGATATAGAATCTCGTGCTGTTGCTGCACTGTGCTAGTATCATATCTAAAAGTAGAAGAGAGTTAAGAGGACCTGAGGTGTGTGTGTATCTAAATGTATGATGTACATTTGTTTATGAATTATGTGTGTGTTTATCAAAAATTGAAGTGACTTCAAATCAATAAAAATTAATAAAATACAAAGAAAAAAAAGAAGGCAAACCCAAAGTAGGTATCAGCTACTCCTGTTAAGAGTATTTTTTTGCGTGCTGATGGAAAAGAGAATACAATAAAAAAAACACGGGTTTAAATGACTTTTATTTTACCATTGAAGTGTCAATGGTAAATTCCTTCCAAACCAAGTCTTGACCTAAGGTCGATTCGTGTCGTTTGCTCAAAAACCAAACCTCCTATTCTTTTGCCAGCTCTTAAGACTAGCTCTCAAAGGTTGAAAAACGTCGACAGATATAGTCTGATATTCATGCTTTTGTACGTGACCATACAAGTCATTGATCCACTGCTGTGTGCTACAAGAGATCTTTCACTGGTGACCTCGGCATTCAGTAAACCATGCATGAGCACGTTATAATTGGACTGAATTCGTATCATAAGTTGCACCGATTCAACTGTTTGATTTTAGTCTCGTCTTTTTTTTCTTCTTGTCCTCACAGTAACAATATGTCTACAATAAATTAGACCTTCCTTGAATTGCAGATTTCTCACCAGGGCGGGGAGGAGAGATAAATATCGTAACTGGAACTTAGGCCCTTTACAGTCTGTTAAGAACGATATTTCGTGATTGAATTGGTTTTGGTGCGTGATGCAATGGAGTCTGATTTAACACAACGAGTCCAATTTTGGCAAAAAAGGTCTATTTTGTTCGGGAAAAATCTGAAACATGGCCAAACGAAGTATCATAACCTCTACTTTACCTGTCTTGGAAAATTCAGTTTGAAGATGGCGAAATTGCTATGGGAGCAAAGACTGTCGGTTTTTGAAAATGTCCGGTGGAAAAGGGATTCATACATTGAATACCTCGTGTGAGTGAAAAAAGCCAAATTCCAAACAATTTTACGACCCGCAAAATTGGATTTAAATAACAAACTTCCTATTACATTCGAGTTTATTTTTATAATGAGAACTGCATGACTTACCTGCTTCAGGTTGATCAGCCTGCAAAACGTAGGAAAAAAATATATTAATAGCCCATTCAAGTGGTATGCTTAGTAGTTACTTCTTGGTATTACACAAGAAAGCGCTGCATAACTATCTTATACCACGCCATAAAAAATACGGTGGCCAGCACACTCAAAGCAGTGTACAATGGGAAGCTTAGGTGTAATAACGTCGATAGTATACAACGGCTTTCCTGTATTCTGATTGGCTGTATTTTCTATGACATGGTATAAACGGGGTTAATAACTGGTTAAATTTTCAAAGGGTAAATTGTTCATGTTGACGTGGTTCAATTTTCTTCGGGACTATCTGACCGTCAACCAAATGAAACATATGAAACGAATACTTCAGAACATAGCTCATATGTAAATTGTTTGTGGACTGCCAAATCCCCATTTCGGTTATGTGATTATTTCAAGCAAAAGAGGTAATATTATATTCAGCGGTTTTTCATGCGGTACTATTTATGCCGTGTAAGATGGTTTGTACTAGCTAAATTTAAAGCCCAGGAATGTCTAGCTTTTGCTATTCCATTGGAAGCTGTTGAGCAGTAGCAGATTTTTTATGCTGTAGAGAGTGTTTGTAACTTTTCAACCCTAATGTGAGACCATTCAAATGAAAGCTATTGAGCAGTACTTTCTGACGCGGTACTGTTTATTATGCTATACAAGGTGGTTCCAACTTTTAAGTCTGTTGATGAAACCCTAGTGTGGGGCCATTCTGTTGATAAAACCCTAGTGTGTGACGATTGAAATGAAAGCTATTGAGCAGTACTTTCATGTGGTACTGTTTATTATGCTGTACAAGGTGGTTCTAGCTTTTGAGTCTGTTGATAAAACCCTAGTGTGGGGCCATTCAAATGAAAGCTATTGAGCAGTACGTTTATGTGCTGCTGTTTATTTTGTTGTGAGGTGGTTAAGATCTGTTGACTAATCTCTCGGTGTGACTATTCAAATAACCGCTATGGAACAGTATTCCCATGTGTGGTATTCTTTGTTTAATGTACACGGATTGCTCTAACGTAGTCTCTAGACTATAGTTCGCAGTGTGACCACAGAGTAACAAGTTGTGCTATTTATTACGTTGTCGTTGAGGTGTGGTTCAACCCTTTTAAACTGTGCTCTTCATTTCTCAGCCGTTTAAATTTGGACTAGGATTGAGCGAATAAAAATATCGGCTGAACTCTGTCCAACTTACAAGTACTAGGATCAAACTCTGTTCATGACGATTTCCGTTCCTGTAGGTTAAATCTAAGCGTGCTTTTGTGTTTGTTTGAATTATCAGGCAGGGTTCTTGTCTCGGGGATAATTTCAGGGGGGTTGTTTGGATTTCGTTTCTAGTTTTCCGCTGTTTAAATTGTTTGGTAGGAAAGCGGGGGTGTTGTTTTATGACGAAGTGATATTAGCGCCTCCTTGCTGTGTTATCTGGCTTGCGAACGACAGCATTCAGGCGAGTGATGGAACTCGCCTCATCTGTTAAAAAAATAGTCGAGATTTCCATTAAATTGATGAAAATGCCATGTCCAAGACGACTCCTAGAGTTTTTTCCATGCCCTTTTATCATTAGAAGTGGAGATTGTCATCAGATGAGACAAAGGAAAATTTAGGGTCAGTTTGTGGTAATTATAGAACCTAGTTTGTTTTTGCTTCAGTGATTAAATCAGCTTCAACTGACTAAAAAATAACCTCGACATTTCCGTAGCAGACTTGATAGTTTGGGTAATCCACATATCGCTTATTTGTGCTATGCATTTTGAAGTCCAGTGATTCAACAAGACATATAAAGAGAGTGTGCAAGGCTTAGATGGTTTTATGGCAGATTCTTAAAGGGAGTTTCCCTTATCAACATGTGTCTGAGTTTACAATACACGATGAAATGTTAACAGGCCCTCTAACGGCATTTTCAATGTATACCCGTGAGATAAGAACAGGAATTACGTGACTTCCTTTGTCCAAACGGAAGGGCTCCCCTATTGTCTGTATGTAAAAGAAAATAAATAAAATAAGGTATTTGCATTAAAGCACACTTGCTACTTGTCTTGTGTACAATTAAATTGGTGATAAAAACGAGACTGCAGGAAATACTCTGAAGTCTCCATACAAGACTTATTTCCGGTCGTCTTGGGGAATTTGCCATGTCACCCGTAATTACACGTGTGTGTGTATGCAAAACGTGTTCTTCAGTACATCAAGTCCTGCGCGGATGAAATTTGAGGGAAAAAAAAAACGTGTCCGGAAGTATAGGTTCTGTTAGGAATAGTGGGTTCTTCTCTTTAGCTCAGTCTTGATGATATCAGTCCTATTAAATAACCAATCAAAAACAATTCGAGCCATGATTGATCCGAGTCAATCAGTTGGTTAGCCTATCTTGTTTCTCCCGTAATTTCCGTAATGGCGATAATGACCAAGAAAACACTACATAATTTGGTTTAAATGATCCACCTCGCATAAATGCCGAGGGCGAAAATTAAGGAATGGGTCTGACAGAAAATAATTCACCAAAGAATTCGAAGATCTCTTCACAAACTGATCAAGGGTTGGATATTAATGAATTCCAGTTCGAGACTGCTTCTAAAATTCTCCTATGCCGTTGGGTACGGATAAAAGCAAAAGAGAAGTTTAACATTGAAACATGAAAGAGTAACAAAAAAATAAATAACGGGACAGAAACCCTAAACTCGTCAATGAAATGGTGTCATCGTTTGTATGTATACGTGCATTGACAAAGCGCGTCATGCAATGTCTCACCACAAATATTTCAGAACTCAATCCAGTGAATTGAAGCCTGCTGTGAAGGATATGGGAACTTCATATTCTTGTGTTTATTCTTCTATTTTAAGCAGTAGGGTTCCTTTGATATAGCTGCCATTTTACTGAGCTCAACATCTAATGCAAAAAGGTTCAATTTTGCAGCCTTTTCCGGCCCCAGCTTTGGTACACTAGATTGTTTAAGAAGGTTTTACAAGAAGTACAGACTAAACATTGTAAAACTACGGAAACGTCTCGTGTTCTGTTTGGCAGAAGTTACCTGTGTCGGCGACCTTGGCAGTTTAGAGTGGCAATTTACAATATTGTGGTGTAAAAATCTTTCTAAAATCGACTGTCAACACTATTCATCGTAAACAAATATACTGATACCCTGGATTGGCATGCCAGCAGAGTCATGGAATGTTGAGTTAGTCACAAACTTATTTACCTCCTAGATATGTCGATATCGTTTTCTACCCTGTGGCGATTGAGTTCCAACATGGGTATGAAACAAATTCTTCCCATCCCAGAAACAAAGGGCGACGTCATTTCTTCCGTCAAACAAAGAGTATCTAGCACTTTTAACACAGATTACTCTTGATAAATGATGTCGACCCGTTTTCTTTAAGTGCTTGAAAATTTCAGTAACTTATTACCTCTGAATTTGTGATGTGGTCTTTGAGATTGGAAAGAAACGACTTCGAACGTTACGTACAAATGACGATATCTGCGACCTGCATTTTTCGAGAAGAAAGACTACCCGATCGAGAAATTCGTCTTGCTAAATAGTATTTCCCAGGAGATCGAGACCCAACGGTAAAAAATATGAAAGTTATCAAACGCCATTGACGGTTACTTGGAGTGTTCGCAGCCGCTGCACGGTTATTGTGGGGTCTTTAACTGATAACCATCTCTTGCATTGTGACTGACCTTAATTCTGATTCGTTGAAAACGCATTATTCAAGGCTGGCTCGTGACCTCAAAGCGTTCCACTGTTTCACTTAAACCTCTTAGTTTGAATTCTCAAGTTATCCTCTGGCAGAAGATTATTTCAGATCGAATCAGTAGTGACAGCATTAACAAGAAAGCGACCTCTGTCGCTGACCTAATAACTTGCCATATTTCCTTATATTGTAGCTCGGTTGTTATGGACGTAATATTTCAGTCGAGCTGTTTTAGATTCTCAGTTTAAATCTCAGTGTTTTACTCGTCAGCTGAGCCGCCATAGATTTCTTGGACGTGTTTTACACGTTAAATGCAGAGTTTTCTTGTGTTGGGGTCCCAGACATATCAGCTCTACTGATGTCAAGTAGCGACTTTCAAAAGAATCCAGGAGTGGGTGACCCGCACATAAAATATATCTACCTCTGTGTCAATCAATTTACATGTCATAACCATCGTGTCATAAGCTTTTGTTTCCTTGAAAAGAACTTGACATCATTCGCACTAGCACATGGAGAGAACAAGCCCTGTGCAATAGAGAAAGCGTGAATTGTTTCCGCGATGGGAGAGAAGCAGATATCCTATCAGAGTGTACGATCTAAAATAAGACCAAAATAACACAAACCCATACCAGGCAACCCATTATTTCAGCTTACAGTGGCAAGAATGGTTTGACATGGGAAACGGGGAGATGAAAAATGAAGCACTCCGCTGCGTGGTCCAGAGGCTATTTGATACGTGCTCTGTTCCTATGGACTGGCATAGTTAGACATCTTGTTATCTTTTGTTAGCGGGAGGAGCAAATGATGAACAGGCTCTTCAGTTTATAAACAATTCTTCACTCCTTACTCTCTTGTACAAGTTATTTTAGCAGTTCAAAGCCTCAATTATAAACATTAGTCAGTGCTGTTATAGAGTAGAAAATAGCATCGCTCCACCGTAAGTCAAACACTGGGTCACGCCTGTATGATTTAGGTACTGATAAAGTCATTTGTATTAATTCCCAAACGAGATTCACACATATGGTTTCCATTAAACGCTAAAATGTTCGTTTTGTTGGGCATGTGTCGCTAAAAAACTCCCTACCACGAACTAAAATACCAGTTTTAGAGACATCTGCGGTAATGTGCTGAGTTCCGGACAAAATTGCGATCATTGCAGTAAAATCTGCTATTAATGTACTCGGCAATTTGAAAACAATGCGAGTATTTTCACGCCAAAGAGGATTTCGCAAAGTCCCTTCGTAAACATTGCAATTGTATTGTTTTATTTCCTTATTCTACGTCATACGGTGCAAATTGTTTTCAGTAAAATGAAATCCAAAGAGCAAATCTAACAAGAGAACTTAATTGAATTGTCCCAGAGATTGCATTCCATCCAAATGAGCGTCTTTTTTGCTCCAGAAAAAGAAGGAATCGCTAATCTGCTGTTAAAATCTCGGAGAATGTATTTCTTCTCAAAAGAACAGAGTTCAATAGATTGATTACAAAATAAACGAGAAGCAAATTTCCATTTGCTGCCCAAAAAAACTTTTGTTTGGCAAGAGGTGTTTAGATGGATCACCCAGAGGACCACAACTCGAAAGCTGATCAAGGTTTTCTTATTCCTTTTAATAATAAATAAAAGGAGATAACATTGAAATCGCTTGACTGTCGTTGATTAAAAAACGTGCAAGGTCAGTTTGCCAAAGCACTTTTAGCAACACTTGAAAACGTTACGGTAAGTGGAATGTGGCCTGCCCGAGTCTCGGCCACAATTAAGCACGTGACGAATGCAAGAGATCTACGGCGATTATCCCAGTAAATGCCAAGTAATTCTTGAGTCCGTCCGTCAGAATCTTTATAATTATTTTAATTGAGTTAGCGCCTCTTGAAAATGTTTTTTACTTGGCAGATTTCAGTGCAAAGGAAGATATATTTCGTTCGTTGATAAGTGTTTGCGTGCAAATAGAGGCGAAGGTATGTTACGGTGCCAACGTTTGGCAATACTGGCGGCGTTCTTGCGAGAAACTCGCCTTTTAAACCTTTTTAATAAAAAAGCTACACACTGCGACACTCTTTAATCTCTCAGAAAAGGAAAAAACACTTACCTTTTGAAAAGTCTTGCCTTCTGTTAGTCTAAAAATGCCTTCGGCGTCGAGCATCAAGAAGGCAACCAATAGGCACATTTGGCGAAGAATCCGCTCTGCCTTCATGATGCCTTGAGGATCTGCTCTCACTTCTCAATTCTAAAAAATGAATTGTATTGACTTAATATGTGAGACGAAGTACAATCTTGCACTCCGAGAGGGCGCGCGCGAACGACTGAACTCCGATATGCCGTCAGGACGGTTGAGCGCTCTGATCTGCTTTAGCTGAATGCCACCTGGCGAATGTGGCCTGATGAATTGAGAGATCGTGTTTACCTATGCGTGGTAGACCACACAAGGAGGTGACAGGCGTTTTAATGACACACCCCTTGGATTAATCAACTTGAAATGATCGACTGGGAAGACAGAAAACTAAAACGCAATTCAAAAAAACAGCTTGGTGTCAAGCAGACGAGACGACTCATATTTGCTGCGTTATTATATGTCTGTGTGGCAAATTGGTCTAACACGACCATAACGATGTTCTTTTCGAAGTTTCCCGTAACAAAATATTGTCTTTCCATACATGCGGTGTCAAGAACAGATAATGACCACAACTAGAGCTCGTTTTAGATTTTAGACAAAATTATCACGTTAACTGGGCCTTTATGGTTTTAGTTACCGAATTGTAGGGTAACTCGGTCTGAAAATTGTTAGTTTATTTTGCTGCCCCTTGATTTGACATAAACTCTTGGACACGCGTTTTTGTTAGTATTGTTTTAGTATGTATACTCCACTAGATGACTTCCGACAACCCCAAGCATCTGTTTAGGGAATTATTTCACGTCAGAGGAAGTTTCGAACGTAACAAGATTTTTGCATACTGGCAAGGTCTCAAAGCTGGCAATGAGGCTGGTGCAGATAACATTTGACCGCATGAGCTCTCAATGAGAGTCTTTTTCCGTGAGAAACGCGTCGACACAAAAAACCCGTCGTGAGAATCCAGACCCGCAATTAACGCCGCAACGGCCTTATCTTTTGATCTCGTCAATTAGAGTTTATCTTGACTAAAATCTAGTGTATATTCTCATTACATTTAATTGCAAAGTGTGGGAAAAACCGAACCACCGCGAGACTGCGTCTAACACTTCCCAGGCTATGCAGGGATTTACAGTGAGGGGCGATTGAAGAATGTTACATTCATGAATGCAAAGTGTCTGCAAGGTCACTGTTCCTCGTTGGGGACGCCGAACGCTCTGAGCAAGTAGACAGCACATCTCTCATTGGAAGCATATTAGCGAAAAATGTTTTTCTAAAGAAATGAATAGCTTTGATTGTTATCGCTTAGAGTTTCTCGGTATGTGCCAGCGTAGTAGCTCCAATTAGACACACAAAGGTTGCCAAAATCTTCAAGCAATGCTCTTAGATGTCACTCTTCAGCATTATTCGCAGGGCGCCTCGTAGGCGACCTGCTTGAGATACATTTTAGGCTTTAATTGAAATATTATTGCATGCAATTCACTGAGCTGTCGTCACTCTTGGTTTTGTTAGTGAAGAAAAGAACAAGCTTCGACTCGATCCCGCAGTTGATGCTTTACACGCAAACCAGATTGCAGCATAAGCATAAGTGTTCCCTACAGCACTGGTCTGGCTTCTGGGCGTACAAAAACAATTCCTTCACATAGGTACGGAACAAGATGCGTGAATCAGCCTAAAAATAAGACAAATCTTGACAAACCCCCAAGAAAATGATTGACAGAGCTGACAAATGCCTTTCAAAATGGGACAAATTTCAAACAAGGTTTGACAGTTTCGTGGTGAGTTGGAATTTTAAGTTCTAATTGTTCTTGCTGGGAAATATTTCCCGGACATTTATACCCTAAGGCTGAGTCTCTATCACCATCGTTTTTAAGTGTTTCCTTTTTGAAGACTCAAAACAGCTTTCTTTTCTTAAATGCATTTTCTCCAAAAACCCTAATCCTTTAATTTTATTGTAAAACCAGTTTATGTTGTCCTCATGAAAAACCATTTCCTTAGATGATTTTTTCGCCCCTAATCCTGTTTCTATGTTCAAAGTCCTGTTATTTCCGGTGATGATCTATTTTGATCTACTATAGAGAAAAGTGAATTCTTTGAACAGAGAGAGGCATTCACAGCAAAAGAGAAAAACAACAAATACCTAACCTCTGGTCACTGTCATCGGTTAATGATCCATTTTTTACTAATGTACTCTAGAGAGAAGTGAACTCTTTGAACTGATAGAAACATTAAACTACAAGAAATTAAATGAGAAAAACAACAAATACCTATTCTTTGTTCACTATCATCCGTGATCTATTTTTGACCAGTACTAATAAGAGAGAAATGAATTCTTTGAACAGAGAGAGATATTTACTGCCAGAAATGAGAAGTGCCTATCCTCTGGTCACTATCATTGATCTTTGTTTGACTACAGAGAGAAGTGAGTTGTTCGATCCTGGAGAGACATCTAACCACAAAAAAATAGAAAAACAACAAATGCCTATTGTTTGGTCACTGTTTGTTTGTTTCAACGAGCGTTAGCACTAAGTGCGGATTATTTCCCCCTAAGTTCTCTTTCTCCAAGTGTTCTAGTAATTATTGCCACTATGTCACTGGCCACTCGATTCTTGCTCTATTAAAACAACGCCTAGTCAACTAGACTGAAATATATTATCACCTTCTCATCTTTTGGCTATGGCTGGTTTAGTTTTAGTAGTGTTATCCAAAGTTCCTACTTTTAGAGCAGAATAAATAGCCCTGGTTATTGAGCATCAGTAGTTTGACCTGTGTGGGAAGCCCGGGGGTGGGAAGTGGGCACGCTGTGCGTTGGACACAGCTATTCAAGCTGCAAGGACACTTCCTCAGTTAACGAGTTATTGGGCAAACACCTTTATGCTCTTACGGCGTCTCTCTAGTAAGCCGTATAATGATAGCTACTGATACCAATTGTTGGGCCACAATCTGAAACATGTCGAGTTCACCGGCCGGCGGCCATGGACTAGCATGATCCAAGGTTCATTGTGGTAGCATGCCCTCCGTCGGTTGATGCCGGATGGGCCACTATTCACGAGAACCTATAGCTTTCGACAAGCAGGTCAGGAATCATTTAAACTTAAGGACAGTCAAAATTATGCCAGCTGTCTGAATGCCATCTCTAATTTCCACTTCTTTCGTTCAAAGCACAATTTCGTACCGTTTTCAGGCACATTTTGGTTAGCTCTGTCCAAATTATTGCCCTGCCATAACAGTTTCAACCGATAGCCAGCATATTAATAACAACTTGTTGAACAGCTTGACAACTGGCGAATTATTCTTTAACATTAACTTAATTAAAGTATTTAAGTACACCAATGAATCAGTGATTCACACGTCTACCAGCCGTTTCGTGGTGTCAAGAAATCTGACGGAAATAACATTAGTGCCGAGTCACTTCGAAAGGTGGTAATTGATTCTAGATTCCTCAGTCGATCGTGGGATTCCAAAGTCATCTACAATAAAATATCGACACGGTTAACAGGCGAGGGCAGACATGGTCCGATAACTGAGCTGCCCATAGCCCACTCAGTGTCCGAATGATTTAGCTGGTGAACTGAAGGCCGAACCTAACAGGACACCAAACAGTCGACGAGAGTTCGGGTCGAGGGAGTGAAGCCGTTGCTACAAGAAGTCTCTTCGATCAGTACTCCTCAGTCGAAGTAGGTGGCACTGATACTATATGAGCCGCACGATTCGAGAGTAGAGGGTTAGCACTCAACAAACAACAAAAGCTCATTCTTAATTAACTCGTATAAAACTTTAGCCGAATAGGTTCACTTTACCAAGATGGCTGAAATGCAAGAGTTCATTAACATCACGACAGTTGGTTAAAACAGGTTAAAGACAGCTAGAGTTTTAACGCTCGTTAACTCCTTCGTCTTGGCGACAGAGCCTCGTTCCCTAGTGTTTTTATTGCTCAGTATCGGAAACGTTTGGCTGTTCTATCTTATAGGTTCCCTCAATAAGGGTCTGCCCTCGTGCCCAAATAAGGTTAGGCATACAACCTTCGTTTTTCTTTGCTAAGAATGTTCTAGCTCTCTCTTTAGGATGTCCTGTTTCAAAAATGTATTTTGTCAATTGTTTCCTGATATTTCCGATAATATCTTTAATCCTATTTGTGCCGGGAACGTGGGACTGATAAGGATTTGTTAAAAATACTAAAATCTAATTTTCACCGGCAAAGCTGATCACAAAAATTGAAATCTAGTCTTCCGTGGCAAGGCGTGCCTGCTAGCATGTCATCACTGCTCTAAGTTATTATTCCATTGTACTTAGCAGGAACTTGGCAGGGTCGTAATTCAACCGTCCGCTGATGAATGGTCATGTTTTAACTTCAGGAAGGGCCTACGTGTGTGTAGTAGTTTCCTAAATTGTTGACAGTCAATTGAATTTTTCAAATCACACGGTTTTACTGTGTAAACATCTACTTTATCACCTCTTTAGGTCATTTAAGATGAGCATGGCATCTTCCCAGACTAACACGAGACAAACTAACTTTTTTTTTTCATTCCAACCCTCGCTCGATATACACTACTTCTCTTTCTTCAGGGTGCAATAATATCCTCTCACCTGTGGTATGGAGAAATTGTTTTGCCAAACTGCGAACGAAAGATTATATTCTTTGACTCTCCTTCTTCTGTCCGACGGCAGCAAACATGGCAAAATCCTGTGCCTAAAAGTACATCGTTTGCATTGTCAGACAGACTCTGGTGTCCCACGCCATTCCACGTATTCATAATAGCATGTTATTTCTCTGTGTTCAGCTGTACTTATGCCAGTTTACCAAAAGGAGGTCTGGAACCCTTTTTATTACGAATGCTGGCAAGTTCAGAATGAAAAAATGCTAAAGTTCTTTTCGTAAAAGCTTTGACACATGAAAGAAGTGTCTAGCCATATTACTGGATTTCGTTGCCTTTGGAATCTGGGATTAAATGATGAACTTATTTTGATCACCCAAACAGCTGAAACTGAAAAGAAGCCATGTGAGTATGTTTGGTATTCTATACCCAGGGTCGGCTTTAGAGGCAACTATGCTAAACAAAATCCAGTTTAATCTTTTGCACGAGGGCTAAGGGAAGCGGTGCTACTGTTCGGGAAGCTTTAAGTCACTTTGGTGAGAGAAGGTAAATTAAACTTCAAACGAGTCCAGGAAGATTTCAATAACTCATGACGAGACTGGCGCTAATTAATTTAATTTGTTCGTTGTTGTAAGTGGTGGTAGTGGTTTTTTTGCTACACTAATCCGGCATAAAATTTGGGGTCACTTCTTTGCACACTATACGCACTACATAATCTACCGGACACGTTTCACCAAATATCATTGAGAACGGAGAAGTCAAGGTGTTGTTTTTAAGGTTTCGAGTACAGGAGGGTACATTTGCATCTAAGGGACTGTGCAGCTTGCAGTGTCCCGTACGTAACTCGTGCCTGTTGCTGTAAGGTCATTTAGGTTAGCCTGTCTATTGATACTTAGTTCAATATACGGACATCTTGGAGCCACCACTATTCTGTTTGATATCGAGGTCAATCGAAAGATCAGCCGATATCGATATATCTACCACTATCAGTTCTTGTTCGACCACACGAGCAGTCAAGCTTTGCAGTGAGGAAAATATCTCATCAACTCCTGTTTCGTCACACAGCTTCCCCTCCATCTCTGACAGTCCTGTAGTTGCCTATTTTCTTACGATCGCTTTTACGTATGCTAAGGTGTCAGGGATTTTGTGCTTCTTTTCCTTTCGATTTTGCAATTCTTGCGATCTCAGTGCGTTTTTTTTAAAAGGCCCATTATTTGGTTCCGCCCAAATCAACTTGTACTGAAACGACGGTTTTAAGAGTCTTTAGATTCCCCAGACAGGGTCGTCTTGTTCATCCGAGCTAAGGTCGTTTTTGGTATAAAAATGGCCACACGACAAAGCACGCGCCAGACAAACTTAACGTTCTTTAGTGATTCGCTCTAGACGAAAGTGCTTCAGAAGGAATCGGTGACCTTTTGAGTATTTGTAACTGAATAAGGCTTCAGACGAAATGAAACAATTCGAAGCTGTAGATCAGTTTATTACCTTTAGAACC
>Ga0126338_10000295_pt1 | contig 24851 bp, 18 predicted proteins | sample OrbCmetagenome_2_FD_92529 | JGI IMG/M metagenome (GOLD analysis project Ga0126338, IMG submission 92529) | Coral microbial communities from Petempiche,Puerto Morelos, Mexico - Orbicella C C metagenome | ecosystem: Host-associated > Invertebrates > Cnidaria > Coral | place: Petempiche,Puerto... | reverse complement strand
TTATGTTCTCGTGGCAAGAACAATATCTCACTCGTTCGCTTCGCTCACTCGTGAGATATTGTTCTTGCCACGAGAACATAAAATTCATATCTTCTCGCCACCGTGTAATATCCTCTATATATTCACCTAAGACTAATTTTCAAAATGGCCGCCTCGTGCTTTGGCGATGTGTCTGAAGAAGAAATGAATACAATGAAAGAAAATGCTATTCCGAGAAGCACCAAACATGCTACAAAGTTCCAAGTGACACTTTTCAAAAGTAAGATGTGAAAATTGTGCTAAATACCGCGAAACCTTGTGAATTCCCGCGAAAATGTCGCTTATTTCGAAATGAAAGAGTAAATAAAAACAACTATTAAATTTTTCGACACTTCATTTCTTTACTTTATTTATCTAACAGAATGGTTTCAACAACAAACCGAATTTACCACTGACTTTGAGACAATTTTAGCCTCCTTTCTGGCTTTTTCTTACAGGGAGAACGTTTTAAAACGTGCGAAAAACACTTGCCGTTTTTGCCCATATGATGTATTAAACCATGTGATCTGTGCGCGTAGTTGTACATTGGCGCGTGACAATAACAAATAAAATTTAACATTTTTCGGTCGATCCTTTGTTTAGGTATTTCTATAATCACCTGAGTAATTATACTAAAACAATTATTCGCCTCAGGCTCGTGAATATTGGTGAATATTCCCCTCGACTTCGTTTCGGGGAGTACTTACCAATAATCACTTCGCCTTCGGCGAATAATTGTTAAATATTTAGAGAGGAATCCACATCAGCCTTGTCTGGTTTTCATGCAGGTCCTCTATCCTGGTCGAATTGGAATTTAGAGTGTTGGTTTTTGTGGAGGGAGGCAAACCAGAGAACCCGGAGAAAAACCTTCGGAGCAAGGCGAGAGCCAACAACAAACTCAACCCACATATTACAACGGACCGTAATAGAACCCGAATAAAAATTCTAACTCTGCTCCGAAGCTTGAGGGAACAAAACAAAAGAAACTGCATCGGTGTTGAGGGATGAATAATTTCCTTTGTTTTCTTCCCTCGAAGAGTCGTAGCCAAGTTAGATTTTTAATATATCGAAAATGGCCCAAGAGCTGTTTTGCACCCAAACGAGTTCGCCCCAAGCATTCACTCTCGTACTCGCGCTTAAATTTAAAGAACGAGAAAGTGTTTTCGACTTACGGTTGAGAACTAATCAACCAGATACCCGGTTTTGGATGAAACAGCTGGGCATTATCAAGGATAAAGAGTACAATATTCGGTCATTGACCTTAAAATTCACATCCACTTACAGGTGAATCGAAGGTTTCTTTTTATGCAAATCCAGCGAACGCTTATAAAACATGAAACAATAAAGTGAGAAATGCTGAGAACTCATTCCTACTCAGTCATTAATTCAATCGACACCACAACGTGAGAGGCCTGGTGCTGGTCACGTGACTGCCGGTGTTGGTTGTTTCAGCTGAAAACTCGCGTCTTAATACATTTTTAAAATTTCACTATGGCAAAGACAAAAAAAATAAACTCATGAAGTAAATATAAATGGGAAAGAACAGAACAGTTATTCCGCAACAGCGCGGGCCGCACGTCTTTCACATCTTACTGACCGACTTACGGTTCGCGCGCCCAGGAAAGTTTAGCTTTAATTTTTCAAGTTCGTCGCTTGTAATCCGTGTATATCTTCTCTATCCTTTACCATCCTTGTTTCTTTATGGTTTATTATTATCTTTGGTGTTTATCTATCTTAGTAAACTACTATTTTTTTAGTTTTCCTTCAATTTAAAGGTGATTTTATACGTGGCCTGAACTAACTCAAAATTCCGTGACTGAGCTCCTTTAAACCGTGCATAAATAAAACTCTATTCATTCCGGTTACAAGCAGATTTTCATTCCTCTGATTTATAATTTTGTTAAAAAGCATTCTACGAATTGCTGATGAAACAATTTGATTCAAACCAACCAAGTGCAGACTAAAACGGCGCCGGTGCCCAATCAGAACTCTATAAAACACTTATTTTCATGTTGAAGTCAGTATTAAATATGGATATCAACGTGTTCAATGCCCATTTGCGTTCAGACAAAGCAGTCTGCCTGCTTTTTCCTAAGAGACCGCTGAAGAAAGAAAAAGTTATTAAAAAGGCTATAAAGACAAGTTTATCCTTTCTTCTTTATTTCGTTTTTGTCTTCATACAGACAAATGAGAGTAGTAATAAATATTTACACGTAATATGGCTCTCCCGAGTCGCTGAATGTGTTTTATCTTTAAAGGGAGGCGTGGTTTGTCCAATATTTAGCGCGTTGATTGGGGTATGTCAAACCTGGGTATTGTACATGCGTTTTGTTATTAGGAAAAAGCACTTCGTTTTCCTAGTGTCTAACTTCACCCAGGTGTATAAATGGGTTTAATTTTGATTAATCTTTAGCCTCACGGAAAACACATGGCTATTATGATCGTAAATGAGCCATTTTGTAATTTTCACCCCAATGGTTTTTGGCAAGATCTTACTTTTGGTTATTTTTAAACGGGATAACTATTTCGACTCTCTCTGAATTTTCCCTTGAAGACCATTTTCTACTTACTTACGACACCTGAGGACTTGTTGTCGAAATTATATCTTGCAAATGATCCTCACATAGCGACCTTTTCACCACAAAGAATCTAGCAGGTAAGTAAGCAAAAGTACCTGTTACGTGACCCCTGAGAAGTCAATAAATCTCGTATTTTCCCGACTGCATATTATGGAATCATTCTTGTGAAGAACAAGGTGCGAGCTAAAAGGGGCTAATCACCATTTGAATTAAAGTTGTTAGATATCTGTAGACAGATCTACAGCAATTTAACAAGCTAATTTGATGATCGTGTTTATTACTGGGTCTTTTGTTCCGGAGTCTTATTATAGCACGAACTGATTAACTGATTGATTTCTCCTACTACCTGTTGTATTCATTGCCCAATAGGAATTCTGTTTCTTTTCATGCCAAGTTAAAACGTGCTATACTTGGAAATTTCCTCCTTTTCGAAAATCACGCACACAGAGCCGATGAATACTCTCTACAGAAATGGCAATACTAGTTCTAATGGTTTTACAATGTTATAACGTGTTTCTAAATAGATTATAATTTGAACGAAAATAAGAGAAAAAATACAGCAACAACAAAACCGAAAAAAGGCGTTATCTCTTTTGAAATAAGTGTCTCTATGCATAGCACCTTCAAAATGGGTTTCTTTCAAATGAAACTTCAGCTAAAAGTAAGCAAAAACAATATTTACAGTTAGTTGAATTTCATTTTCATTTAAAGTTTCCTTCGTCTTTCTTTTAACATGCATTGATTCACAAAAGATTATTTGAAAAACATAACTGTAAGATTAATTTGTAATAAATGGCTTCTTCGAGCTTAAAAAACAAAACGAAAATACTTATTTTCGTGACTAGGAGCCACAAGTTGAAAAATTTAACACAAATTTCACTCTTTTAAACTGTACAGGATACTTCCACGGTACAAATTTAGCCTCTCTTATTATGAGCTTTCAAAGAAGGAATTCGTTTACATCTCACTCACACAAGCAACCGTTTCTTGCTGAAATTATATCATCACCCTGAGAAGTCTTTGGCAAAAAGTTAATCATCAGCTGTTACAAAAACGAAGCTTTAAAGATTTATGACTATCGCAGGTTTTCAGATATCGATCAAACCTGGTGCGTGGTGTAGTCCAACATTGTTGTGTCTACATTCCTTCAAACATGTCATTAGTACAACCGATAAAAAGTTGAAAATTGTAGTCAGTATTAAAACTGGGGGATCCCGGTAGGATGACAACTTGTCACGAAATTGGACTGAGGGGTTTGCTGATGTCGTTGTCTCCCCCTAAAAAAAATCGTGTATTTTGCTACCACATTAGCAATGTTTCTTCAACTGAAGGAGCAGGTCGGCCACGTGGGGAATGCTTCCGACTCTTTTTTGGCTCTGAGTGCAATATTGGATAATGAATTGATCTCGACAAAGAGAGAGATCTTCGCTCCTAGAGGTCCAGGTGTAAATGTTGTACATCGAAATAAAAGGGCACTTATTGAGATTTTCGAACGTGTTTCAATACGTTATGTTCGATCAATTTCCACGGCCTCTATCCCTCAAAAACGATTCAAAAAGAGACGAGAAACGAGCCCCTATCCCGATAATGAACAAACGGCAACTATTTGACTTGAAAATAAAACCAAGTGCATTAACGTTTAATAACGTTTCAGCGATTAAAAGGGAATTAGAAAATCTACTTTGGCATATGGTTGCAGCTGTTTGAAACTTGTTTTCTTTTTCGGATCTTAAATTTCAATTTCATGCGAAGTCACTTTTTTGCAAAGGACGTGCCTCGCCTATACATCAACTTTTTACAAAGTTGGGAGATTTTAACCCGAAAAATAAAAAGCCCAGTAAATTTCGAAGACATCTAATTATCTCGAAAGGGCTATACAGAGATGCAATCAGTGTTGTACAAAGATAACTCTACAATTAGAAAGTCACACTGACTGACCACAAAAGCCATTGTTGACGTAAAAGGACCCTTTTATTTAGTTTTAAATAACATTCACTTGAAATGAGCTTCCATGCCGCGAGAACTTTATTTTACAACTCACTGTTAAAGTTGCTTAAGATAACCATTTCCCTCTAAAGGAGAAGCCTTCTTCACAGGGGTGTTAGAACATATATTTGCAAGTCAATTTAATCTGCCCACTTCTTTTTAATGGCAACTGAATAAATTACAATTCATTAAGCACGGGAAGTTGGACTTACGAAGTTGCATAAAATAATCGACACAGAGTATTTAAGCAGTGAAGAGGACTGTAAACCCGACTGCCTTCAGGTGGGCTCTACAGAGTCGCAGTTCCAGCTCAGCTCAGGTGTTCTTTCACCACAAACATATAAAGATCACAAATGTTTGCCCCAAACACACATCAGTTAAGCTTCGCTCCGCGCGCCGAAACCATGCCAAACAGCTTGCAAGCAGTAAGCGAGGCCACATCGTTTTTCTCCGATAACGTAATGATGGGAGCCAGTACAGCCTGTTTCACAGATGGCAACACATTTGCCGGAGACACAGCTAGCGACTCCGAGTTTGCCAAAGGTATCTATAACCTGCGTCCGAGAGGTGCCCTCACTCACATACCGGCTCCGCCAAGGTTCGAACCAGAGGAGACCCCACCACCTGTAAAACCCAAACGACAGCGTAATTCTCTCAAGAAGCGTCTCCTCGTAAACGCGCGGGAGCGCGACCGAATGCGCGTATTAAACAACGGTTTTCAAGCGCTTCGGGACGCGTTGCCCTGCTATATTGCAGATGGCCACATGGCTAAGATAACAACGCTACGGCTCGCTATAAACTACATCAAAGCATTAAACGAGGTTTTGAGCGAAGATCCACCAAATGGCATGTCTGTGCCCAGATGCACACCTCATACACAACAGCCCTGCACATCATCTGTGGCTTGTAACTCGGCCATGATGACAATCACAAGTGAAACAGAACACTTTAAAACACCTCTTCCAATTGATGTAAGTACACTTTTTTATGCTTACCTGCTTTTTCAATTCGCATACGCGTTCTATTCTCCTAGTAATGTTTCACTGCGTTTGAGTTTTGAAAAGAAGTCTTTCATACGACCGAAAAGGTACTTTTAAACTCGCATTTGATTAAAACACCACTACTATTTTGGTTCTGACTTGAGAACTTTATTTCACCATTATTATATTGTCTGTTGATACTTGCATATTCCATGTTTTTTTTTTTTTTTTGGAATTGTTTGAAAGCGGAAAAAACTTCCATGCAAAAATCAAATGTGAAATTCGCTCATGTCGCATGCGACTCATCTTTACCTTTTACACTTTATCAACTTTTGCGACAAGAAAATGTAAAATATTTTTTTTATATATAGAATTTTGTAAAACTTTTTTTCTTTACTCCTTTAAAGAGTGACATTAATTATCTGTAGCCAAGCGTAAATTCCAATTGGATTTTTTGGCTTTTCTCTCATTTCTGTCGAGAACTTTGTCTCTCCAAATTCGATTTCACAAATTACCATTTAATTGTTCTTCCCTTTTAAGAGAGCTGAGTCAAAAATAGCCAATTTTCAAACGTAAAAGCTGGCCTATACATTTCAGAATTAAGATGTCCCACTCGATGAAAGCCGCGAATTTTGATTACCAAGAATTTGGGCAGAGGTCTGAAAACTATTTTTATTTAACACCTCTATGCAGCGAGTATAGGCTAAGACCTTCATTTTATTTCAGAATTGCTTAGCATCTTCGCAAATATACAACCTTTGTCGATACTCAAAAGACTGTGTTAGTAATTTGATGATTCAAGAGGCTGTTTTTCGTAATCTTATTTTAGTCGAAGCAATGGACTTTGTGGCTTTTCTATTTTCGCATTCTTGTATTGCAATTGACGCTGATTCAGTTTTTAAACCTGAAGAAGGCGGAGAAATCTGCAGACTGAAAGAAAGAAAGAGAAGAAAATAGCTAAAGATATGTTTGATATTAATTGCAGTAGGAGGAAAAAAAATTAAATTTGGTGGTTATTCTTTGTATATTTATTTCTTTATTTCTTTATTTATTTGCAGGTCATTTCGGCAACCCGGATTTGAAGCGAACTCAAGACTTGTTTCAAGACAGTACTTTTTGCATTTTCGTCGCAATAAATAAAATCTTAGTTTAAGTCGATGATAATATGTTCCCTTTACAGACTGTTTAGCGTTCATCAGAGAAACAACATTTCTCAACAGGCTTTAGAATAGAACCCGAATAACAAGTCATAAAAATAAACATTTTTCGCGTTTTTTGTATAGCTAAACAACCCGCCAGCGACACGCCAACTGAACTTTTACGCCCAGATGGTTATCACAAAATACGATCGACAGATCTCTAAATTATTCAGTCGCGATTTTCGTATATTCTTGCGTTCCCATCAACCTTCTTCCAGTCTTTGTAATTAGCTGAAAACCTTTCGCATTTATCTTTTAACCAAATCTTTTCTTGTCGCATTTTCAACTGCTGGAAAGATATAGAAAGAAATGAATAAAAATTAAAACGGCAAATAAATATGGCTCTTGTCTGATTGTCTACGAAAGTAAAAGAATATTTATGCTTTCTTGTAATGTCCATGTTCAAACTGTTGTTTTATCGTCTTTTATCGCTTAACACAACATCTTGCTCGAATTATAATTTTAATCGATATTACAGTGTTATGGGAGAAAAAAACTCTTTATGAATTGGCACTTTCCGCGTCAGTTTGTACTACAATTCACTTCAGTGGTCAACCTTTGCAGCTCTATAGCTACAAAGAGATAAAACATTATTTGTAATGGCGTTTAAAACATGCAAAACAACGCTTTATTTTATCAACATCTGTGGTTATTCTAAAACGTTCGACCTGCAAAGCTCGTTCAATTTTGGTAGATTGTGTGGACAATTTATCTTTTCTCGCGCAAAGTTGAAAATGTTAAGAAGTTTGTTCATAAATGCCCATAACTGAGTACATTAAAGGTTTATGTAAGACGGTTTCCATTGAAGTAAAATGCTCGGAAGTTAGGCGATCCGTGAGCCTTTGTAAAAGGTAATATGTTTTTGTCATCCAAAATTTTCAGAGATTCTCTTGTCTTCTCTTGAAAGAGACCCGCCTATTTAGCTACTGAAAAGAAAAGAAGGCAATTTGTTTTCTATTCCACTAACAGGGTTTTTTTTTTATCTGATAAGGGGAAAATATTGCAACCATTCAAAATATCATATTCTGAGAAACAATGAGTTAAGCCATACCATTAACAAAGATTCAAGTTCTTACAAGTTGTTTAGCAAAAGCATGAATCGAATTAACTTATGAAAGCCATTAACGACGAAATTAGCGTGCATTAATTTCAACTTTCTCTTCCACTGGAAATAACGTCATCTTTTTTTTTTGTGCTTTACCACTAAAAACCACTAAAAAACAGGATTCTGGTACTTTCAGTTTACCGGCAAAAGAGCATAGCTTGTCTAGTTTTAGTTTCCCTGAGCTGGGAAAAAAAAATTGTTAAATCTTCATGACTCTTTCGAATTGTGCCAAGCTGGTAACACATTTTCCTCTATTTGATAAAGTCGACGAAATGAGTTTTGAAACCATTTTACGACGCGGAGGACCACATGTCAAAACATAATAGGCCGACCACATGAAGTCTCCATTTAAGACATTTGATAGTTTCAGTTCTATAGAGGTTTTCATATTTATATTTGTTTGCAAAACAAACAGTTGTGTAGGTGTCAATTAAGTCCCTGTTGAACAACCTCCACTGAAGATGCTATTAATGCCATATTTAGAGAGAGACTGACAGTAGTTATAGTATGAAAAGAAGTGATGGTATATGTTAAACTTAGGATAATAATTATACGACATATCATCCTTTATACTCTGACTTCATTCACGGAAACATATTTTTCTTCAAAAACCCCGCAAAATTGTCTACTTTCGTAAATACGACTCAAATCAACAGAGTACTAGTGATGGCGGACGCGCCCTGCAGACTTTGGCGCTCGCCGCGTTAAGTTTGTAGACTAGGAAACGTGGCTTTTGGAAAGAAAAGACTTTTATTCTCTCTTAATTTTTCCTAGGCAGCATTTAGAAATTCACATTTTAGATTTTAGATTTTAGATATTATTCAGACTGTCATAAAATACCTTTCATCCCAACTGTGTTTTTCGGTGAAAAAAATTAATTTTGCGTGGAACTTTAATAATTATTTTAAGGATGTAAGAGAATGGTCCGTTAATGAAAGTCTTCTACGAGGGATTTCCCCTATGTCTTTAATCTCGAGGTCTTTTCTTTCGGTAAAGCCTTAGACTGTAGTTTATTGTCGACAGCACAGGTACTGTATAAATTTTAATTTACCAGCTAATGTATTTGTTAGGACGAATCTTGTTACGAAGAAAGCCGTACGCATTTGAAAGCATGTGTCTGTTATGTTGCAAATTTGAAGCCATTTAAAATCGGCATTTGTTTCTATTTCTTGACTTTGGAGCCATTTAAAATCTTTGACTTCAGTTGTAGTTCTCTTACCTGACTCTGAAAGCCATGCAATATCTTTGTATTCGCATTCATCTGGCTCTAAGGGCAAGTTTTTCATATTTTCGGGATTCGCTTTGAAACCAATTGAAGCAATTTTTTGCTCATTCATGCTTGAAGCGCAATGGATGAAGTTTTGTAAGACATGTGGACGAAAGTAGAACGTGATGGGAAGTTGTAGACCGTTGGACGGAAGTTGTGGGCCGCGAACGGAAGTAATTTCACGATCTGCCCCTCTTAGCTTCCTAGTAAAAGAAAACATTAACCTCGATGACGAAGCTCGGATACACATGTGCAAAGAACGAAATCTTGGTAAAGTTAGCTAACGATTAATAAATAAATTAGCATCAAATCACAATTTCCGAACTTCTAAAACTTTGCAACTTGGATCGAGAAGCCGAAATGTGCACACCCGCCAGGACGACCCTAAATGGGCTATTATAACACACGCTTCCACGAGGTGGTCATGGCAGCCATATTGTCTTTGGAGCTCAAGCTAACATAAAATGTGCGGCGGCCAAGATACTGTAGCCTCACTGAAACATTTTTTCGAACTCCAATTTCGAGGTTCGTTCAAGCAAAAACTGCCATAGGGTCTGCCGAAAATCTTCTATAGTCGCTATATATACTATCAAAAGTTGCTTGACATGGGTACCAGTCACTTTAGATCAATCACAGGCAATGATGTTATTGAGTTTAGAAAGCTGGTTTGGAAGTTTAAATTATAGTGTTTAAATTTTAACCTGTATATTGAAAACTGTTAGTTGAAGGTAAAGAGCACTTTCGGTCTGCGGCCGAAATGCCGTGGGTGTAAACGAACAGTTTTAGATGACTTAATCACCCTCGGCAAGTTGAATAATTTTCCAAGAACGACCAAATACACCTAGTTTTTTTCTGTTTTGAAATTAAGTTTATCCTATAAGGTTAGAACTGTAATCAGCATAAAGTTTTAGTTGCGGATACAACTGTAACTGAACATTGAAACCAGTTTAAAAAAACCTTCGTGTGCCGTCACATTTCATGGCCTTTCAAGTAATATAAACGGAAATTAAAATAAAACAAAAAAACGGAATTAAACGATTCTGTCCGCGGTGATGGATGAATCCCTTTCGGTTAATCTCTTTGCAGATTATAAATAAAGATGTCAAGCTATGTCAGATTTAAAGAAAAAACAAAACAATTTTAATTTCGTCGTTCCCTGTGCAACGACGAAATCCGAACATTGAACCACATGGACTTATAGGGACCAAAACAAAAATCAACGAGGAACTGACAAGAACCTATAGACCGGGTGTTATCCAAACCCAGCGACATCGAGTTCATAGAGCTCTTTAGAACTCGATTGCTGATTTACATAATTATTCTTTTCATTCAAAGCTTCAGTTGACAAGAGAAAAGACTAGTGTTTATTTTTTAGCTTCAAAATCAAATTCGTTCCTTCAGTTACCTAGAGAAAGAAAACGTGGACTTGCAACAGTAACTTGACTGAATTATCCGGCCTGTATACTGTATGGTTCAAAAGACACTGAAAACATCGGGGGCTGGACTAAAATCGTTTTGACAGTCTGTATTAGTGGATGTTCTGCATGCGCAACTTTGATTAATTGCCGTCGACCATTGACAAGTTTAGTTCATAACCACGAGTGATAATTTCTTTGTTGTAGGTGAATGTTTACATAGAGACAATAGTATTGAGCGCGTGGGTTGGGAGGTTTAAAATGTTAGTAGAAAACTCTCGGGTTGTTTGTCCGTAGGGTGTTGATTTTCGCAAGTAACTAGACTGCAGAATTTTGGCCCTTTGTCGGGCGCCATGGACGATTTTTGGAATCATCTGTCTTTCATCGCATCTTAGACTCCTCAGGTCCTCTCTCGTAAGCCTTCCGGGCCTTCAACTTCATCTTTTAAATGAATAGGTAATAATAAATCAATTACAATATTAAGAGAGCGGAAAGCCACATCAGCTTTAGGTGGTTTTCATTCGGAGCCTCTACCCCGGTCGAATTGCGCCAAACTTGTTCCTCGCAAGCCCCCATCTATTACTTCTCCAAAACCTGTCCTAAGATAAAAAGACTAGACAAAATATGAACTTTGAAACAATTGTTCCTTTTGACGAAGAGGGGTTTATTTATGATTTTTTCTTCGATTCAAATAAGCGCCCGCAATTTACGGATCTCTTAGTTTACCGTGTAGTGAAGCCCAGGCAAAGAAATGTTTAATAAAAAAAATTTCCAGGCAGGATGAACATTTCTGGCAAGGAAATCAGCAGCAATTCAGGGCACTTCACTTAAAACTCGTGCCTGTCGAATGGCCGAAAAATATATTACCTCCGAGGTTTTATTAGACTCCCGATCCGGAATGAACTGAACTTTTGACCGAAGATTACCGGCAAACGACCGAAGACTTCCGAATATTTCTGAAAAGCGCAATGGATCATGGGAGCCATACAGAAGACTAGGCTCTAACGTCCACTCACATGGCGGGCTAAATCCAAAATGGCGGCCAGCAGGAACTTCCGAGAAGTTTCACTGCAAAGCGAGCAGAGAGAAGGAACTGTGATCAATTTTACGGTAGGATCATCAACAACAATAAGAGATGGAGATTACGTCAAGCCCCATGCGGGAGGAGGATATGCTTATCGGGAGAGTGGCAACGTAGATTCATTCACTCGGAATAGATTCATCGTCTGGTTTGTATCCAGTTAACTATTTCCCATTCCTGTTAAATTTTGCCTTTAACCTTATCGCTCTTGAAAATTCTCCGTTAATTCTGTGCTCAGTAGTCTTAAACGAATACCAGTCGTCATGGATCAACCTGAAGCTGAAAAAATTGTTAGAAACACGACAACAGTGATACCAATAAGAGCGTGTTTATGCTAGTTGGAGGGGTAACCCGAAAACACTGATCCCCGGTCCGCGGACTACCCTACGGACCGGTCCATGGACTACCCCTACGGACCCCCTCTACGGACTACCCTAAAATAGTGTAAAAAAAATAAAAATAAAGATTTCACTTATGGGTTGTCTAATAGATTCAGACTCGTGTTCGTGATTTTTCGAGTGTTACACTGTGCAAATGTAACAGACTTGGATTTTTAACACCCCAACCCCCCCTCCCAAAAAAAGGCCGGAGAGCTGTTTTCAGCATAAGGAGATGCTGATGGTAAGAAGGAAAGTTCTTACCTTCCTTTTGTGGCCCAATCTGGCTATGGAAAATATATTTTTAGGCCGTTTATTCTTGTTTGTATCTGTTATTCGGCTGAGCAAATTGTGAAGCCTGGAACAAGTTCATGAACCCATGGGAGAATGGGCTGAACAAAATGGCACAGGGGGAAAAGCACAAATTTTGAGGCTTCCCGGAGGCTTCCCGTACGTGTCTTTTGTATACTTTATGGCCACAGGCAATATGTAATGATATAAATTGCACCTGAGCCTGAATCCAGGTCTGTTACATTTTCACAATGTAATGTTTGAAATTTTGCCATCATGAGTAATCTCTTTGACAACCTGTAGCTGAAATATTTATTTAGTATTTTTATTATATTTGGGGAGGGAGGGGGGTCCGTAGGAGGAGTCTGTGGACCAGTCCATAGGTAGTCCGTGGACCCGGTCTGTAGTTGGTGTCCGCGGAGCGGGGGTCAGTGTTTTCGGGTTACCCTAGTTGGAGAAGTTGATCTTACGCTTACATGTTGCAGCTATCTGCAACCCTGACCATAACTTTCGCTTGCGGGCTCTTTCACTTTTGAACTCAAAGTAATATTAGGTAATGTGCCCTCTCTTGCTTTGCAATGTTGTTTAGCATGAGTGTCATGTTATGGTTGTTAACGTAGGTGTCCCAGAGAGTTTTGACCAGAGTTGTAGGATGCCTTGAAGAACCTTTTTAATGTTGTTTTTTGCAAGCATATGTAAACACAGTTATGGGGTGTAATGGTATTTAGCTGGTTTCAATTTAATACAAAAGAAGAAGGCAGTCACTTCCTGTTTGCATAGCCTGATGAAAATACCAGGGAATTTTGGGAAAATTTCAAAAACAGATTCATGAAGTGACTAGGAGTGTTCATACTTCCCCCCTGGGATAGGATACTAGTCCATTGCAGGGTTACTCTCAGCATTACCTTCACTGGTACCCATTTGCACAGCTGGGTGGAGAAACGTACTGTGAGAACAAAGTATCTTGCCCAAGAAGACAATGCAATGATCCTGGCCAGGGCTCAACTTGTGCTGCTCAATCCAGATTTCAGCAGGATAACCATAAGGCCAACCGTGCCTTCTCTTGGTAACAGTTTTTGTACTTACATAGGAGAATCACAGACAATGTACTGGAGCTTGTTGAAGAGTCCCTTGACATAAACCTCACTGGTAACCACCTTGAGCTGAAGTTTACAGATGGAGTTCTTTTACCAGTGGTGTATATTTTTGAAACTCATACACATATCAGTGTATTAGCCGCGACAACCAACAGTGTCCACAGGATTGTGTTCTCTCATCCTGACAGACTTCGCAGACATGTAAGTCTTCAACTTAATATCTTATTCATCTGTATTGTGACTGTTCACGTAAAGTGACATCTGTACTGGCCCTCCAAATTTTGCTAGTTAAACTTCCACCAATAACTAACTTCCTACAAAGGTCTACCACCTCAAGAGTGGCCACTTTTTTTTGTCCAGCGGATGGTTTATACATTCACTCTTATTTTGGTCTCTCTACATTGGCAATGGCCACCAAAGCGTGCCCCAAACAGTTAATTATTAATGACTGACAGACAGTGTATACAAAACCCCATATTATATTGTAAAAGGTCACAAAAATTGATTGGTACTGCACGCTATTGGTCTCTGTTTCTGTTTGGTTTCTGTCTTATTGATATATTTTGATTGTGTCAGGTATTTCTATGCTACAATAAGCATTTTTTAAATATAAAAATGCTGTTCCCCCTGGAAAAAAAAAGAAAAACATAGGTGTCATATTACACCCCTGCCTCCCCATAACGGCCACTGCTCTACAACGACCACTTTCCTCTGTCCCCAATGTGGCTGTTGTGTAGAGGTTCAACTGTAGAAACAACAAAACTATAATATACAGACTGCATGTTGAATGTTCTTGAAAGCGTAATCCCTGCTTTGTACAACTACATTGTACTTTCTTCTTGCATTCTAGGGATTTGGTATATCATTCTCTACTGAGGCAAATCAATACTCAATCTTCAATGATTTTTCTAGTCGTGACTTAAGAGATGCTTCAAATTTTGGCACTTTCACACAATCCTGCTCAACCTTTGCAAGTTGGCTTTGCCAGGATGGGAACTGTCTTTTTGCTTTAGCGACTGGAACAGATGTCATCTTGTTAATAAAACTACCTCCTCCAGGAAGTGAAGGTAAAGATACTAACTACTTTGAATGTTCTGCCTTTATGGGAAGATCTCAAACCAAGACCACTATTGACTGAGTGATAGCTCAGTCAGTATGGCAAGGCAGAGGTTTGAGATTTTCCCATAAAGGCTGGAAAATGGTCTGAAATGAAATGGATTCAATTTAGTTTGGTATTTTCAAGCTTGATTAAAAACCAGTATATTAAATAACATGCTTTGATCAACACTGCTGAAACTCACTGTTGAAGTGTTTTTTGTTATTCTGCTTATGAGCCCTCTCTTAAATGAGCCCCTCTGTTTATAAGACCATCCAAAACCACTTGATTTATCAAAGGGTTTCCACCTTACACTTTTTTGATTGCTTTTGTGAGGTTAGTTGTGATTGTTTTGTACTCATCAAAGTCCCTGTGACCTACATACTGAGAAACAAGTATTCACAACTTTCTTTGTTGAGGATTTACTCTGTATATACTCATCTGATATCTTTGTTTAATCTGTTAATCTGCAGGTCAAGTTGAGCAGTTTGAGTTGAGGCAAGCTGGAGTAATGCAGCGTCTCTGGTCAGGTCTTGTTCCTTCTAGCCTGAGGAGGGACACAATGGCTTCCGATGCCGTAATGAGTGTGGGAATCCATCCATATGGAAAACAAATGTGTGTGTTTGCACTCTGTAGGGATCTCAAGCTTAGGATCTGGTCTTGTCAGGTACTAGAGATAAGCATGTGTGTGTTCCATTCTAATGTTACAGGAAACACGAGTCTAAAATGTTAGTTACATGTATCTCCTTGGCCTTGGACTCAAATTAATGTGAAGCTTGGCCTGATATGACCTTCAGGGTAAGGAAACACGTAATTTGCATAACAATATTTGAATTTTCAGGCCATGGTTCAATGCCAGCCAGCATTCATCAAGAATCAGAAGCTAGCAATAATTCTCTTTGTTAATTGTGTTTATTATGGGACAAAAGTGCTTAAGTTTCTTTTAGTCATTTCTTTTTTTTTTTAATTAGAATCAGTCATGTATTTATGTGAAAGATCTTGTGGAAGATATTCCTGACGATGTTGATCTTCAAAACTCCCCAGGTAAATTTTCCATTGTGTGGAAATGAATCTTTTATTTGCATCATCATTAAAATTGCTATCTACGATATATATATATATATATTTATTAACTACAACTTATAAATTTACTATTATAGTCTAATGTGAATGCAAGAATTTGATTGGCTTTTTTACCATTTCCTCTCTGCTGATTTAGTTCTTGAATGCATTATGTTTTCTCCTACGTGTGTCAGTGCACATCTTGCAAAATGGAAAATGGGAAAGAGGTTTGGGAAGACGTTGAAGAACTGAAGAGTTTGACCTCTTATTTTTCTTTATCTGTCCTCACAGCTCAAAGTCATTTGCTTCGCAAAGTGGTGGACCCAGCAACAGGAAGACTTTACCTTGGTTTATTTTTATATTTAGCAGAAAACACACAGGTGATTGAAAATTCAAACTATATCCGCACTACTATTACTGCATTAATATTGCCTCTCAAAATGTACACTATCAGTTTTAGACAAGTCCTTATTCTTGGAAGCTTACATAATTCTTTGGGGTGTGTCTTGAAATATGGTGGCTGCTTTGCCTGTGGTGGTTACTCAGGAAAGATGGATTTAGCTATGAATTGGCTACTGGTGAATTTCATCAACTGAAAGAGCACTTATAACTGGGTGAAATTTCAATAGTAAACAAGGACATGGGGTAATGTTGAAGGTGCACAGGCCATCACCAGAATAACCACCTTGGGTTACAAAAAAGAGCCTGCTTAGTGTATTTTGTTACACAATGAAATGCAATGCAGCACAACACAACCCGAAAGCAAGTTAAGGGTTTAGCCCCATGCAAAAACTCCCTGGAAATGTTAAACAAGAATGAATGGATAGAGTAGAAGCAACAATATATCAACCACGCCACTTCTGCATGTCCCATCTTGGTAGAGTGGCAATACTCTCAGTTAATGGATAAGCTTTGGCTCTACAGGTCATTTTGTTTTTGAGTAAGCTATTTTTTTTTACCTTTAATTATTACACTGTCTTTGGGTCAAATATGCAACTTTTTTAAATGTCACAAAGTCACTGACAGTGACACACTGACTTGGAAACATGAGAACTGTTAAGTGTAATCTTAAAAATGCTGTTAGTGAAATGATATCTTTCCATGTTCTCTCATTTATAGTTTTGTGTATACGAGGTTGAATCTTTGGAGGATGGAGTGAGTTTATCCCAAGTATCATTCTCTTACTTTCCAAAGGTAATGTTGATCCTGTACAGAAAATTTTGTTTATGACTGGTCATCAAGGAGTATCCTAACAGAGAATTGTTATGAGATTGGATAAGGACGTTATATATTATGTACATGTAATCATTATTTAATATTAGTCAAGAGCGGTTTTAATATGAGTTTCGAAAAGTAATTGGTTTTGCATCAACTATGCTGCACAATTGGGTAAAAGTCAAACCAAAACCAATCATGACTCACTCTCACTCGTTTTCCCGCGCTTTGCGTCAGCTATGTGTAATTACTTCAAGCTTTGATTGGTTCACTGTATTGTCTCTGTCCTTTTCGACTACTTTGGGTTTGGTTTTTCTTCACTCAATTCAAAACATTTTGTTTTAAGGTTACAGCGCAAGTATACTAGATTTTCTTGATTATAATTAAGTGTATAGTCAGCAATTGAAGGAACAAACTTAATTAACAAGAGAAAGGAGAAAAGGGGATGCAATTTTTGTGACTTAAAATTAAAAATGGAAGTTTAAAATGTCAAGTCATTTCTGACTCTTTCTCAGTCTCCATTGTATTGTTTTTTTAGAATTCCCCCTCCCCCCCTTATTTGTTTCAACTGCATTTTTAGTGTACATATATGGTAAGTAACTTTTAATGTAAAGTTTTGCTTTCTTGTTAGTTTGCTTTTGGCTAGAGCTCTGGATAAGTTCTCTGGCCTTGAACACCACTGAAATTTGAAAACTTGCACAGTTTAAAAAAGAAAATAAATGCTGTACTTTAAAATGACTTTATTTTTTTTTAAACAGGGAAATCTGGTAGACTTTGTTGTTACTACATCTCATATTTGGACTGTATGGACAAGTGCAGAAGGGGAAACAATGGTCTATTTCACACCCACTGAAAAGTAAGGAAACTCAACATACAATGTACGTGATTATAGGAAAAGGTACAAGTATGGTAAATCCTTGAATTAGCGCCCGGGGCACTTATTTCAAATTTAGGAGAAGATGGGGGGTGCTTATTCGAGAGGGGAGGGGGGGGGGCACTTATTTAATTTTTCCCAAATGGTGACCTGACATGACCATTTTTTTTCAATACATCATCTGTGCATACAGAACAACATAAGCTGTTTATCGACATAAAAAGGTGATCCTAAAGTTTAAATCACAGCACCGTTAGTACTTAACGTGTTCAATGTGTTCACTTAATGTATTCACAAACTGAAACAATGTACAAATCTAATACTAGACGACGAAAACTAATAGATCTTTTGTTGTCTCAGTACTCGTCAACAAAATGGGGGGAGGGGAGTGGGATGCTTTTTCGAGGGGGGGCGTCTATTTTAAATTTTGGCCGATAGGAGGGGTGCTTATTCGAAGGGGGCACTTATTCAAGGGGGGGCCGCTAATTTGAGGATAATGGTAAGGGAGTTGTGTAAGAAATGATTTCGATGTTTGCTGCACGGTTTGATAATGTTGTTGATACTCACTGTCTAATTTTCTTCAAGGTAAATTGTTTTCTGAAAAGTGAGATGGGACATTTGGTTTCCATGTAATGGTGCTATTAAAATTATCGGAAGTTCCAGAAGATGTATTAGACTGAAGTGAAGGAAGCTTGTACATGTAAAAGAGAGAAATGGGAAGAGGAAGGGGAAGTGGACTAATATTCTTTCATGTTAATGTTGTGTTTTAATGTTTACCTCAGCTTTAAATTTTTCAAACCAGTTTGTCTTTCCTAATTTTTGGGAGGTTCTTAAAACCACCCACCCAGCCCTCTCAGTCCCTAACTCTACGCTACCCCCACTAGAATCCTATATCAGCCCCCTCCCCCATGTTTATCCTTCATCTCCTTTAGGCCATGCATGCAACTGTGGCAAATTTCCCCTTAACAGGTTTGAAAAATATAAGCTGGTTTGAAACAATTTTAAAGCGGAGGTAAAAATTGAAACATAGCATTAATACTTAAGAGCTGTAGTGTCAAGTCATTTCCTTGTATGGTATGTATCGGTAAGTTGTTATCAAGCAGACAGGAACTGGAAATAAAGGGAAAGCACCTGTAGAGCAGTCACTAAAATGAATGTATAAAAACTCTTGGGAGAATTAGCATTTTAGGATTGAATTGTTTTTGATCTCACAGTTTAGATTTACAGCAATCTGGTTGGACAAGAGTGTTCCTTGAACTAACAGAAAACTCTGAAGTTCTTGTTCCGCCCTACAAAGAGCCAAGAGTGAGTTTATTGTTTTATTATTACATGCTTGAAAAAATAGTGGTAACATTCTGATTGGGTGAGAGCAGAGTAAAAATATTGTAATGGGAACTCCAAGATAGTATTTTGATTTTATTCAGGTCATCTGAGAGACATAAAAATATAATAAACTAGTGTTTGAAAATTAAGACAAGTTACTTTTTTCTTACTTTTCGCATTGATTTTTGTCTTCTAGGATGATGACCACTTAAAAAGTCTCCCCATCTTTTACAGATTAATCCCAAATTAAACTTGATAATGCAGTATTTACCTAGTACTTATTTTTTTTAGGAAGTCTTTCTTGAGCAGCTGTTCTACCCGGGAAGATTTTCAAATCATTCCATTCTTAAAGCAATGCAGGTAATGTGTTCAAAGATAGTTCTTTTTTGTGCTTTCTTTAGCAATGAGATCTCTGTTTTTTGTTAAGAAATATACAGGTTGAAATCCAATTATTGTTTTTACCCTGCAGATTTACCGCCATTTACCAGTTTCCAATTTCACCAACAATTATGATGAGAACCTATCAAGGAGAGATCTCAAGCAAGCTGTTATCAACCTTATTGACTCTGAGGTTTGTGTTAGCTAACAAATAAAGAAGGAGGGTTAGGAGTGGTGGCCTCATGGTTGGTGTGTTCATCTCTGGATCGAGTGGTACAGATTCGAGCACTGGCCGGGAACATTGCATCATGTTCTTGGGCAAAATTCTTTAGTCTCACAGTGCCTCTCTCCAACCAGGTGTACAAATGGGTACCAGCAAATTTAATGCTGGGGATAACCCTACAATGGACTAGCATCCCATCCAGGGGGGAGTAGAAATATTCCTTGTTGCTTCATGCTGCAGAAAGCGGGATAAGCTCTGGCCTGATGGGCCACTAGGCTTATATGCAGACTTTACCTTACAACATCTAGTGCACTGTCATAATACACAACAGAAATTAAAGGACATCAGAGGAATTTAGAAGGCACAAACTTTATTCAAATGGTTACTAAATTTCTGAAATGTTCTCAATTCTTGGAGTGTCATATGATAGTATACTTCATGGTTTATGTTTCTTTTTTATTGCATGATTTTACATTTAAGTTGTGTAAAACATTAAAACATGCTTAGAAAATGTTTTATTCTCTGATAAAACATCAGCTCTTTAGCCAATTAGAATCTAAATGGTGTTATAATGATGATGAAAGTCATTTGTGTTAAATTATTATTAAATTGAAGGTTGCAGTAGACATCAGAAATCATTGGTTCAGTGGAACACCATTAATCTGTTTACCAAAAATCTGGCCATATTAACGGGGTGGCTGTATTAAAGGGGTTCTTTAAAATAAGAAAATAGCTAACTTGGGCTAACGAGGTGGCTGTATTAATGGGGTGACTGCAAGGTGGGATTCCATTGTGTTAGGCATTGTCCTTTATTTTCTAAGTCTAGGTAAATGAGGATGAGAGTTGACTTGAGTTCAAACTCTTGTGCCGTTTGGTCCCAAACACCCATGGATTCTTGATGACCCATTAAATATAAACCTAGCTGCTTTGTTCCTTTAGATTCAGGTATCAGCTCCAGATTACGAGATGCTTCATGATGAGTATAATGACCTGCAGCTACAGTGTTGGACCAAGTTCTACAGCTATGTTGTACAATACCATCAAGTAAGGATGCCATGTCAACAAAACAGTCATTAGTTTGTTTTGTATGAGAAGTCTTTGGTTGGTGATGTTGCAATAACAACATGTAAGAGTTGGTTTACAGTTTTGGAATGCAAATACTTATATATCCTTGTTCTTTCCTCAGGTCGGAAGTAAAGCCATGGGTATTTTTGTTGATGGCAATACAGGATTAGTCTGCTTAGTTAGAAAGGTATGTAGCTGTATGTTTAACAGAGTATTTTTGATGAACTTTGAGGTGATTTTAAATGTGATCAAACACTGTCTAGAGTGTTTGATATATCTTCTCAATTGAAACTAAAGCTAAGGAAAAAACAGAGAAATAAAATGGTAAAAATCAAGCAGTCTGGGTTTGAGCCCTTGCTGGGGACACTGTGTTGTGTTCCTGGACAAGACACTTTACTCTCACAGTACCTCTCTCCACCCAGGTGAATAAATGGGTACTGGCAAATTTAATGCTGGGGGGTAACCCAGTGAGGGACTAGCATCCCATCCAGGGGAGGAGCAGAAATACTCCTAGTCACTTCATTCTTCAAAAACTGGCCTGAAGGGCCACTTGGCTTGTATGCAGACTTAAGCTCACATTTTCTTCCTTGGTTTGTAGGAAATGCTGTCATTCTTCAGACCTTGTGAACTGTTTGAACAGCTTCATCTTTGTGTAGAGCCACTGGATGTCTCACTTCTTTCCTCAGAACCTTCTCTTGGTGAGTATCTTGTTCACTTTGAGAGAATTTTAGTCAGATGGAATATTCTGTTGCAAACAGAGATTTGCTGTCACAGTCATAGTCAGGGTTACATTGAGGGCAAGGCACCAGGCAAATTGACTGGCTGTGAGGACGATTCTGTCTAGTTTGATCATCTACAGGAAGGTTTTTTTTTTTTTAAGAAGTTAGTTCAGTTCAAAAAGTTTTGCCTGCCTGTGAAAACTAATTGTCCTTGTGCTGAAAACATTAATGAAACACTTTTCCTAGGGCCCTATATGTAGCTACGTAATTTGGTTTTGTGAAGTAAATTAACAATTTATAGGAAAGTTTATTTTCATGACAAAATTTTACTTATTTACGTATCATTGTTTTATTCTCTTACCTTGGAACTTTTCTTGGAATGTAACATTTTATTTAAGGTTACACTCTTATTGTTCAAAAGACATGCATTTTACTATTATTTTTGTAGACAAAACCATGAAAACATCATTCATAGATTTCTGTAATGTCATCAAAATGGTTGCACATCAGGTACAGTAATCTGTGAAATTATTTTGTTAGATTGAAGAAATAAAGAATTAATGATGAATTTACATAGCAGAATCCCTAGTAAATTGATTCATGCAGGTGAAGTTTTATCAAATGCAGCTTGTTATTTTCAGCACAGTGGAACCCAGCCATATGGTCACCTTGTTAATACAGTCACCTTGTTATTACAGCCACTTTTTTTGTCCCTGCCAGCAAAACATCCATGGATACACTTTCTTATTAAAAAACCTGTTAAATGGCTGCATTCTGAAATTCCAACTTGTGTTTATAATTTTATAATTTTATATTTTATATTTTATAATTTTAATTTTACCCTGTTTATATGGCCACTGAAACCAGTTATGGTTTGAGTGGCCACAGTTATGTTCATTTTTCTCCTGTTAACATTTTACGTACTGCATTCTGTATTTCTGCATTCTGCATGCTAATTGAAGAACAGTTGTTTAGAAGTGCAATGGTGATACAGTATATCTGTCAAGACGTCACTCAATTTAGACCAGTCATGAAATTTGGCCCTTGCCCATTAAAATGGCCAAATTTTTGTGGCCTGTTGGTGACCGTATTAACGGGGTTCCACTGTACCAAATTCATTTTGGTTGATGTACTGAAATTGTTGTATTAATGTAGCTGTCTGCGGAACATTTGTCATCTCTTGAAAATGATGTGAAGTATCAACTGAATCCAGCCTTAACTGCTGACCAGATTGCCGTTTACCTTCTGACAAACGTAAGGTAAGAAACAATGCAACAAATAAAACTTTTTGATTACCCAGTGGGAGCAGAGACCATGTTCCTTCTCGATAACAGCTGGATGCTCTAACAAGTTAGCTATGAGAGACTTTGTGATAGTGCTAAGTTAAGTCCACACTTGTTTCAAAGTGGACTCCAATGCCTCTTCTTTTTTCAGTATCTGTAGTTCCTTGGTCTGGAGTTCGTGTATTTTATCACTTTCCCTGGATAAGATGCTGCACCTTTGCTAGTTATTCCTTAGTCTTTTGCATGGCTGCCCTAAATTTTTCTGACATCCATTCCAGCCCTGGATGGAGATAGTAACTATAAGAATAAATTGTCCTGCCCAAGAACAGAAGATAGTGACCGCAACCAGAACCTCTACCCAACTGCTCGATCCAGAGTCCAATGTTACTTTCATAGTTGTAAGATCACGTTCACTTGACTTTCCACTGAAAAGGAAATGCTTCTTTTTACACTGCATTAACTGCATTGCAATTTATGTTCTTTTTCCTTTTTTCAGTGACGAAGAACAACAAGATGTGGACACACAAGTGTTGTTTGAATTTGCCCAGGAACTAGAAACAAGGTGTGTGATGAACATTTTATTTCCCCTTGAACTGTCCATATCAAGTAAAGCAGGTAGTCACGAGACTAAAGGAACTGATCAGCATGTGAAACTGTTAAATGTGTTTATCACCAAATTCTCCCAGCTAGCATGCAAAACATTGCTGAGAAAACTCTGTGTTATTATTTCAAAATGATAGACATAAGTGATAATTGATTCCTGTTTATGAAATCCATGGAATCTGATATACTTTGTGTTGTCTGATACAAAATCGCTAGCTGGGAATGATTTATCCAATCAGTTTAAGCTAATAGAAGCTCACTGATGTAAACTACATGAGCATGTGATGGGGGAACTTTTTTGTTGGAAGCATGCACCAGAAAGCTGACAGAAATTGACCAACAATCCTGTTGAACTTAACTAATGGTTAATGGCTTGCACATGCAAGAAACAACATGCAATAAAATATTAAACAATTAGATTATGAGCTTGAGATTTCCATCGTGTGATAGTTGCTGAGGTCATAACCCAAGTCAACTACCACGCACAGAAATCGAGGGGGGATAATCTAATTGTTTTAGTATAATTAATCTACTAGTCGTTCAAAACTTTATCTAAATCCTCTTCAAAGACACTTCGAAAACACATAGAAGTGGCCCCTAGCGTATGCTGCTACACTGCTCACTCTCTACAACAGAAGAGATAGTTAGTATTGTTGCAAATCAGAGAATGGCATTTGTGATAGAATGCTAGTAGATTTATACTAATTGAAATGTTTTTAGAAAATATGTGCACTGATTGGTCACAAAGTATGTTTCTATAACTCGATAGAAACAGAACTACTACAAACTGTTGACATAATGATAGTGTGGGCATAGAGAATTTACATTTTGGTGATCAAAGTAAACAAGTCATTTTCTTGTTTTTGTTGCAGTGTTTTCTAAAAGAAATAGAAAACATGTTCTTCATGTTTCTCTTGAAAGTCTGGAAGAACTCGAAAAAGCTGCGGAAACACTTGCCTGTCAGCTTTTGTTGCCACAGCTTTTCTCGCTCTCCCAAAGTTCCATTTGTGTTTCTATTAAACAATTATTATTAGATTATGAGCTCAAGATTTCTATCGTGTGATAGTTGACAAGGGAGCAGCAACGATCGTGCATAGAAATCAAGAGCGAATAATCTAATTGTTTTGGTATAAATCTACTGGTCGTTCAAAACTTAATCTAGATCCTCTTCACAGACACTTTGAAAATGCCAAGAAGAGGCCGTCATTTAACAAGGGCACACGGCTACGCTGTTCACTATCTATCACAGAATAGATAGTGAGTAGTATAGCCAATCAGAGAACGATATAAACATGGTACATGGTTTCTTTTTCTTAGTCAGAGATAGACATATCATGATGGTAGCTGTTAATTTTTTATTTCATTGATGTAGATTTCTCTCAATATTTTTTCTCTTTCCAGTTTACACAAGGTTCATAACCTTTTCCAGAGTTTGGAATTCCTCCTTCAAGGGTTAGACAGTCAAGGCATCATAAGAGATGACGTCAGAGATGATGAGGCTGGTAAGGTTCAAAGTTGATCTCAAGGTTAAAACACTGTGCATGAAGAAACCGAGAGTGATCTTATTGTTTTATCAGAACCCTTGGCTAATGTATTAAACAACACTATTACATGG
>Ga0126338_10000293_pt1 | contig 24883 bp, 15 predicted proteins | sample OrbCmetagenome_2_FD_92529 | JGI IMG/M metagenome (GOLD analysis project Ga0126338, IMG submission 92529) | Coral microbial communities from Petempiche,Puerto Morelos, Mexico - Orbicella C C metagenome | ecosystem: Host-associated > Invertebrates > Cnidaria > Coral | place: Petempiche,Puerto... | reverse complement strand
AGGTTTTTTTTTTTTGTTGGGTTTGTTTTTTTGGGATCACAGGGATTTGTTTTGGGAGGGGGGGGGGGGGGGGGGGGGAGGGGAAAGGGGGGGGGGGGGAGGGGGGGGGGGGGGGGGGGGGGGGGGGGGGGGGGGGGGGGGGGGAGGTGGTTTCACAGGCTAGACTGGAACAAAATATTTCACTTTCCTATCTTTTGCAGTATATCTATTACGCAGTTAAGTATGTAGTGTGGCATTCATGACGAAGCAATATATCGAGTCTATATATATGTATATTATTTTTTTCAAGACAGTCTCGGACGCGGTCGGTTTAAACACATCACGTGAAGGAACCAAAACTGAGGGTTCCTCAGGATTAACTTCAGCTTAATATCATACCCTTTCGAGCACTTTTCTGCTGGTACACGTGATGGAACATAATACCAATCTTTAAACCATGCCATAGAAAATACAGCCAATCAGAATACAGGAAAGCCATTGTATATTCGGCGGCATTACACAAAACCTTCCCATCGTGCGCCGCATGTATATCGCATTGGCCACTGTATTTCCTAAATAGATATAACGACCGAAAACATACAAATAACGCATGGAATATTCCGTGGTATACCACTCGAAAGCGTTGCATAACTCGTATTTGTCAGTCGATACAATAATGGTATAAGTAATGGTCATTTTCTCGACATATGAAGGGATTACCATAGCAGTTGGCTTTAAAGGTTGAAAGGTGGCTGACAACAATAGGCCATTTTATAGTTGTGTGCTCAGTTACCTGACCTATGAAAGCAAGTGATGCTGGAGGTGACCTTATGCGCGTACAAACGGAAAAAATACAAAGAATTGCGGCGGCAAACACTATCAGTTATCCAACAACAATGCTCTGAAACAAATGCTTGATCATTGTTGAATTCGAACATGTTTTGATCATTTGCTAGAGCTAGAGTGATAAGTTATTCTCATTTGCACTACAATATAATCCAACACACATGTGAGTATTTTGTAGATTCTGTCCGAAATTGCCTCGCATCCACGTTATATTACATTGTAATGCAAATGAGAAAAACTGACCGTGTGAAGGGCCATTAAAGATGTACTGTTGTTATGGTAACCTGTTATGTCACTACGTTTCGTTTGTAGGTGTAGAAAGAAAATACAGCAAAAGTTGTAACACGTCCTACTTCAAAATAAGCTCTCTCAACGATGTATGCCACTGAAAGCAACTTATCCTATTGTTTGCTTTATTTTACTTCCGCTCTCCCTACATCTTTTGCAAATGAATATATGAAAGATCACATATTTGAACTGCAGAGAAAGATATGAAGACATGATTGATCATCGCTGTTATGCCCACAACTTAAGCAGTTGTGAAATTACGGCCTGAAAAAAATTCAGACCTGAACGGGATTCGAACCCGTGATCTCAGGTGCAGTGCTCTACCAACTGAGCTATCAAGCCAACTGGGAGCTGGTCATATCTTTCATATATTCATTCGCATTCTTCATCATCTACGGGTATATTACGAACTCACAATGTGACCAGGGGCCCGTTTCTCGAAAGCCCCGGAAACTTTTCGGGCCCTTAAAGCCATTTTTAGTTTATCTGTATCTAAAAGCGGAGAAGTGTATACGCCTGAAACTTCTTGTATAAAGGGAAGCTCTATTCATATTAAGAATACAACTCATGCAGATGATGTGAATAAAACAGCTCTGTAATCGTAAGGTTCGAGATTTTGCTATGGCTTGACGGGTCTGAAAACTTTCCGGGGCTTTTGAGAAACGGTTCCCAGCTCCCAGTTGGCTCGCTAGCTCAGTTGGTAGAGCACTGCACTGGTATCGAAGAGGTCATGGGTTCGAGTCCCGTTCAAGCCCGAATTTTTTCAGGCTTTAATTTCACAACTGCTTAAGTTGTGTGTAACTGCAATGATCAATCATATCGTCATCCCTACATCTTTTGTTAATCGTTAAGTCGTGTAATAAACTTCCTATAATAAACCAAGCCTTTTCGAGACCGTAATGGAAGAATATTTGTCCTTGGCCTTTTAACAATAGTCCTCGCTACGCTCGATCCGTACTGTACCGACGATACAAATGAGTAATAAGACGAATACTGTAGATCCCAAACTTTAAAAATCGCGAAAAAAATCGCGAAGTAGTCGCAGAAAAATCTCTTATCAATTCTCAGTTTTTCACCGGTCATATGATCAAAACTAAAAATCGTAACTATGATAGATGATTGATATGTAAACAACCTCGCAAAAATTAGGTCTCTGCTGTTTTTTATTCGCGAGTTATTCGGAGAAGTGTTTCACCCAAATAAATTTATAGAGCTTTGTATGGAGACGCCATGTTGCTGCCCCTCGGAGGGGAAAACCAAGAATATCGATCGAAAGAGTAACTGATTGACTGTGGACAATTGGCTAGGAATAACAAATGGTCATGCATGAATACCGTCTTCCATTTCAAACACTGAAACTTTAATTTCCGGCAAACAGGAAAGAGTAAGGCGAGTGGAGTGGTCGGCCATAAATATGCTAAGTTCATGAAATCCTCGTTAAAAGCCTCATTGCAGTAATTGTTTCCAACGAATAGTCACTGATCAAGGCAGAATCATGGGTTAATTATAAGATAACGCCTTTTAAAGCGAATTGAGCTTTATTCCTGAAAAATTCGTGCTAACAGAACCTTGGCTACTGTTAGTTAAATACTGAAATGCAGTGCGAGTATATAAGGCCGAGAATTTAACCAAGAAAAAAAAAAAATAAAACGAAAAAAAATAAAAATAAAAAAATAAAACACCTGTTCAACGGGTTCTCAGTCAGTAAGTTTATCATAAAGCCCGCGCGGTAGATATGGTCTGTATCGCTTTGAGCAGCCGAAATAACAGAGTTTCGCCGTGACTGTGTAAATCTAAATTTTGATAGCATGTAGTAATTAAATGGAAGTTACTAGCGAGGTGGCACACTGGAGAAGAACATGAACGAGCTAGTACAATGCCAGCGCAATAAAAAATATATTTATCAGCTGCCTCGCCCCTTCAATGTTCATAGCTGTTATGTTGCTCGGGGCATGAAAGAAATACTTCCGAAAGTAACTGAAAAATATATTTATGTTTTATACCCACAACCAAATTGTCACGATTTGGAGTTGACACACAGAAATCTAATACAAAATAATAGGTCAATTCCCTGTGTAAACAATAAAACGTTTCATGGTAAACAAATTAAGAAATAATACATCCGAACAGAAAGTGAAGAAGCTCCATAACTCATCGTAATAGTCCTTAAAACGTTTATTTCAGCTGATTAGCGAAGGCTATCTCTTTTCATAAAGTAATCCTGCATTTGTGCTTTCAATGTAGCTTTGGACGAGAAGACTTTTAAAATCGTTTATCTTCAAACGCCCGCGCCAATCAAGCGAGCAGAGATAGTGGCGCTTGAGGCCAAAATACGCAAACTTTAAATTATTGCGAAAGGGAATAATTCGATTAGCACATGTAGTAAACAGGTGAATAAGGTACCATATTGGACTCCCGGGGCTATACCTTTTTTTCGTTTTAATATTATGACGAGCTTTTCGTTTTAAATAGACGTAAACAAAAGTTGTCGAAAAGGAGGCCGTTTTTATTAACTCAAACAGTGTTTGCCACACACATACTACCTTTTCGACGTTGTTAAAAGTGAACTGTTCAACTTTGTTGAACATGTTATTAGTCCTGTGGTTTGATGTTTATTAAACACGAGTGCTGGCGGTGTTCCTTGTAAAAGTAAAACGTGATCTAAAGCTCGAAGTCGTGGTCGATTTGAGACTCGCAGCTGCGGAACCGTTGCCGGCAAAACGCTTTCGGCGATGGAAGATATGTCGTATGGCTTTGCGAAAGTCTGGCTTCAGAAATGAATATACAACTGGATTAACAAGTGATCCCAGAGCGATTGTAAACAGAGAAACGATACTAAGATCGTTGGGAATCAGGTCGGGACGTCCGATTTCGTGCACGATGGTCATGTACTGCACTGGAAGCCAGCTAAGACCAAACATAACAGCTACTATTACAAAGACCTGCGCAAGCTTTGCTTCCGAAGAATTCTTGTTTTTTCGGTCTAGCGTTTTTCTCACAGAAGCGGTGATGGCTTTCTCGCGTTTAACGCTTCTTTTCACTTGCTGAAATATTTTGAAGTAGCCTGCAAAGATAAACGCGAACGGCAACAAAACGCACAGCGCGCTCACGCTAAGGACATAGATTTTGTGCACAAGCATATTGGTGTCTGTGTTCCATATCAGAGGGATTAAAGATATGAAGATTGCCAGCAACCAACTTGCAATAATCATTCTCGTAAAGTTCCTTCTCATGATGTTTTCGTACTCCAGGGCTTTTAACACGGACACATAACGATCGAAAGTCACAGCTGCCAGGTTAAAGACACCAGAGAGAAGCGTGATGGAAACTAAGTAGTCCATGGCGGGTGAAGCTAGAGAAACAAGCGCCGCGGGAATTAAGACACTTCCAATCAACAGATCGCTAAATGCAAGCGATACAACAAACCCGTTTGTGTACGTCCGCATGCTCTTACGCTGGTAAACTATAATACTAACTGTCAAGTTAGCAGCGATGATTAAACTTGACAAGAAGATGAACGTTACAACAAGAGCTAGGTTATCGCCCATGGCCGGTGCAAGGTTCGCCGCCAGGGTTGCTGCTACTGAAACTCGCGGGTGTCAAAGCTTAGAGTATCGTGAATTGGTGCGGAGAACTTTCACAGCACGGTGGCCAACCGTAATCAAAATCAGCGCAGATCAAGAGTAAAGAGAACCAAGACGCTTGAGAGTCTCAGTGGTGTTTTTCTTTTCCCGAAAGCCACACGTACATCGACAAACGAAGAAGGCTGTTATGGAAACTACGCCGCTCTGGCGGGGCGGAGTGATATTGTTCAACCAGTAAATAATCAAGGTGTTAAACGGTGGCACAATGTTATAGACGAGCTGATTAATCCTTTCAGTTTTTAACACCACCAACAACAATACTCACTGCCTTTGACGCATACAAAATTTATCTTCCGTTTCAAGTCTTTCAACAAATGAAACAAAACTGAAAGTTTCACACTTTTCAATCTCCTGAGAGAACAAGTTTTGCTACCTTGTTTCATCAAACCTGCAGGGGGCGCTCATACCAAAAGTAGAAATAAAAGGCCAGGATGGTTGAGAGCCGTTTCGACTGTTTTCCTGTGTAGCAAAACCCACAATCTTGTTAAAGTTTAACAGAGAAGCAGGTCTCGCGCTGAGAAGGCACTTGACGGGGAATCTATATAATGGAAAACACTAAATCTGCTGTTGACATCAACCATGAAGTACAGTTTCAAGACTACAGCTTCTTTGATACGAATCTTGAAGGAAAACGTACCATTGAAGATTTGCGCTATGGTCTGCAAGACTCCAAGATTCCGGATGTTTATTCTGTGGCTATCTAATTTATTCCAAAAAGAAGTCTTTCACACCTTAACTTCCCTTGGAGACCGCGAAAATGTATTCATGTACACAGCCGGCGGGGAGGACAATTATAATCAGAATTGATTCCTTTTTGGTGGGGGTTGTCCAATTTGGCTCCTACACAATAAGAGAATGGCGACAATTTTAATAAGCGGCTGCAATGTAGGACCTTTTGCAATACGCCTTTTGTGAATTAATGCAAATTTGAATGTTCTTTGATGCATGGTTTACCTTCAAAACATCGTTTTCCTTCTGTGTTGTGCATCGTTATACACACGTAAACGAAGACACGAAAGAAAATTGTATAATTATTCGAGCATCCATACTGATAAATAAACATAGAAAGAAAGTCAGTGAATCTATTCTCGAATTAACTGCAAGAAAGGACAATACCCAGTTCTGTTTTGCTTTCGTCTGTAAACATTTTACAAAGCAAATTTACCTTAGGAGTTGAAAATATCGAGAGAAAATAAAACATCTGCATTTAAAATCTTTTGTTTGTTTGAAGGCCTCTGATAATTACCATTTTCATATCCGTTGTCAGAAAGGAAAACACTCAACTCCTTCAAATGGAATTGTGATCCAAGACGTTAAAAACGTTTCCAAATAGCCTTTTGTGTTTTCATGGTTTGTTCAAACACAGAGAAAAAGTAAGGTTTTCAAAACATTCGCAGAAAATTGGCTGATCCATATAGAGAACATTTTTTAAAACCATTTGATTTTACAATCAGATGACCTTTTTACGCAAGTTGTTTCATATTTCACTGAGTTTCTTGGTCAGAACGTGACAAGAGAGTGTAAAACAGCTTTTCAAATATACGGAGGAGAATAAAACATAGTTGTATTCACGAGGTTTTCCCCTTCGAATGAATACTGTTTTAATTGGTCGTCTTTTTGTGTAATTTATCCTGTGTTCAAAAATTGGAAGTTGAATTAAAGGACTAAAGGAACAAACAAAATACGCTAAAAATTGTGATCCAAGGCATAGTGAAACAAACGGGAAGACAAAGCATTCAGTCCTCCAAAAGAGCTACAACAGAACGCATTATATTAGTTCGTTTCCTCATCAATTCTATTTTAATTATTTCGTTTACACATAAAAAGTTTTCAATTATGCCGTATTTTTTTGCCAGCTTGTCGCAACATTCGAGGAATAATCGTTGTCAATCCAATTTGAAAATCGCTGATTGGGTGCTGTGAGACAGAGCGAAGATAAAAGTGAGAAAATGCCAAGAAAAATAATTAAAATATCCAAATTGGCTCGTAATCAGAGCGATAAACTACACGCATGGCTACGAAACCGAAAAAATAAAACAATAGAGTTTGCCACGATTATAGAAAGTGGGTAAGCACGGCATAAACTTACATTGCTATGAAATTTTTATTTCAAATATTTCCTTTGATTTTAGCTTAACTAGGTACAGATTATGTTCACATCCACGACTAATTTCATGAATTTGAATCCACTATTTCAGTACTTATAATTGGCGATTATACAGACCGAGTTTTAACACCTGTAAACACGCAACGCAAACCAAGAAAATCCGAAGGATAGAAAATAATAACGAGGAGACCGTTGAACCTGTATAATGTCGATATTTGTGGGAAAATTTTTATTATAAACAGCAAGAAAGTGAAAAGAAAGTAAAATGATAATTAATTCTAGACAAAGGGCCTACAAAAAGAGCAGTTTTTAAAACGGTTTGTAAGAAAGTGTTTCGTGCGTGTCTCGTTTTAGGTTTTGTTGAAACCGCACGAAAGCCAAAAAGATACCAGTTTGCCTTATAAGTAAATAGTAAGAGACAGAATATAAGGACGAACACGTATTTCTACTTTGGAAGCAGTCCCAGTCTCTAAGACTCTCGGACTCCAAAACGTGACTGACGTGACACGTCGCGTGAGATGCGATGACTTTACGCAGGCGCACTAATAAGTTCGAGAATTCGTACTACCCACCATCACGTGACCCATCACGTGACCCATCATTTACCAAAGACATTCCAGAATGAAACGGCAGCCTTTGATCATGTTGGATTAAATACATAAGTAATTACAAAAAGAAGCGAGAGTAAACTACGACGTCTCCAAGTCACCTTAACTCCATAAACATGTAGAGAAGATAAAATAACGGTTGAGATGTTAATTTGTAGTGTGTGAACGGTGTAAGAAGAGAGTGTAACACGGTCTTATTAAGAGTTCTTACGTGTCAACAATTATAAAAACGTGGAATAAACTTAGATGAATATTTGTGCACGAGTTAAGTCCGTCTGTCTATTGAGTTTGGGTTTTCTTTCACAAATGAAACTGAAAAGCACTTCGTAAATTCAACAGTAATGCTTTCCTGGGCACTTTCTTTCAGCACGGCAAACATGTTAGACGGGTCAAGGGACTTGACACCATGGTCTTGCAGTGGAATAGGCTCTTTGGTCTTCGATGTGCTGGCAAAGGTGGGCTAGTAGTATAGCCGACATGTTCTGAATTGCATAGATCACATTTGAAATTATAAACAATGCATTGTTGGTTTACCTAAAAACCTTAATTAGATCGTGTTACACTTACACATATTCTTCCAACTTTCACCCTATAAATTAACATCTTGACCGTTATTTCATTTTCTCTACCTGTTTATGGAGTTAAGATGACTTCGAAACATCGTAGTTTACTTTCGCTTCTTTTTGTAATTAATGGTATTTCGGAATGTTTACTTATCGAAATATGCAAAGCCTCTGCCACATTTGAATGGAATGTCAAATGTTATAACGCCTCTAATTTTAATCTGACAAGCGAGCGAGCCAAATGATTTCTCCTGACAGCGCAATAACCTCGTGTCATGGTTTAGAGCAACACCTAAAAATAATTCATTATTGTTCATTTGTTCGCAACAAACTTAAAAGCAGGGCTGAACTTGAAAGCAAGTATTGATATCACTAATAAACCGAGATGATCTGCAAGGAACTTGCCTGCCTCTACGAGTTACAGGCTTACTTCCCGCAACCACTGCAAGGTTAGTTTCTTTATCACAATAGGTCATTTCCGAGTTGGCTTTTGCCTCTTTCTCAAAACGAGTCTTCGTGCGAAACTATTCATGTGAAACTGTGTTTCCCCTAAAGGTCCATTTTCACGCAAATCAAACTCATTTTCATTCGAAAGTTTTGCACGAGGACTCGTTTTGAAACAGAGGCTGGAGTAACTCGGAAATGGCCTATTCCACCAGCCTTACCAACTCATAAATTTCTATTTTTTTTTCACCTAAGCTAAGTTTTGTTATGAAAAGGTGGGGTGATAGTAATGTGATCACCCTTCATACTTGAACCACAAAACTAAGCAAATAAGCAATTTAAGCTTAAAATTTATTTTGCTTTTTGACTACACCAAATATAGATCTATAATGCTTAAGAATTTGTTTGTCAATCACAAGATCGCTTGTTCTTAATATAGCGAAAACATTAAGATATAATCACTGACTAAGAAAAATGTTTTCATAGCGTAAAATCTTCTCACATGTCTAGCTTTTAAAATCCTCTTTCTACAGTGCTACCTCAAACCAATACAAAAATAATAACAATTTGATTATGAAGTAAATCCGTTAACGGGTCGAAATCCAATTGCCAGCTTCGGGCATTGCAGTAACGAAGGAGGTCTGGCCGTCTCGTCTGAATTCAAGGTTGTTCATCTACAGAAAGCGTGGGTAAAATATTTTAATGACTGGTTCTTCGGGGCACAATAACTTTTATTTTGTTTTCGATGTTTCATGCTATAAAGTCCAGGGAAACATCAAGGAAATCAAAACTTGCTAACCAAACGAGCGAACATAATCCACATGATAAATTACAATCATCGAATTGTCTGTATCACCCGTACACGGCATACATTTGAATTCAGTAACCACGTGACCAAGAAACAACCAATGAGAGAGAACGCTAGATTCAGCTAATCTATAGCGTTATAAGACCTTATAACAATGCTGGTTGCTCAATATGAGCAGCCTAACTAAGCATTGTCATCGGTTCACACCGGTAATTTTCGCTGTTAAACAAGACGTTCCGGTATAAACGGCTCCGTTTAACCTGGCCATTCTCACGCCAGGTTGTCAGTCAACCATCAAAGCGTAAACAGTTAACAAGCAACCTGTGCTTTTACAATAAATGTCATTACCTTCGATCAGGCGGGTTTTTTTTGTTCTGTTTTGTTTGTTTTTGTTTTCAAAAAAGAGAGAATGCCTGATTGCAGGTTACAAATGCCACTGATAAAATGTTTTTTTTTTTCATTGTTGTTGAGAACGTTAAGTTAAAAATTAACAAGTTATGCCTTATTTTGTCAATATTATCTGCGGTTTAAGAAACTTTGAAGCGTGTTCAGTTCATCGCACGCTTGGCTCTCCAATATGCAAAACTACAAATTAGCATTTTGTGCCTAGGCGTGAAATACGAGAGGTGCCATCTGCGGAACGTCTTGTTTAAAGGAGCTTTGTCACGGATTGCGCATCTTGAAATGTTCAGCCTAAATTTTTCAAGTTCGTTGTTTGTAATACGTGTTAATCCTCTTCATCCTTAACCATTTTTGTTCCTTTATGGTCTATTATTATCTTTTTTTTTCATATCTCAGTAAACTACTATTTTTCTTCAATTTTTAGGTAATATTGTACATGGCCAAGATAACTCAAAGTAACGTGACTGAGCTCCTTTAATCTAATAGTACTGTGAACAAGACTCTGGGAGAAAAAGAAAGGTTTTTTACTACTTACCAATGCCATCCTCTCTACACATGTCCTCAGTAATTTTGTACATCACTGTGGCGGAAAGATCTGCAAAAACCGGACAAAAGGATGTCAGAATTAAAACAGAATTGGAACAAGAGAAAACAGACATGACAGATTACTTACGGGGTTCATAATAATCATAAACCGTGACGGATGCTGGTTTGGTTTTCTTCACCATGGTCGACTGGTAAATTTTGAACGAGAACCTAACTTTGTCAATCTGAAAAATAAAAACATAAGAAAACATTTTAACATTGTTGTTTTCAATGCGGAGAAACTATCCCAACTAAACCATTCCAAATCTAAAGAGCAGAAGAAGTGTCTTTACATAGCCCGAGGCATCAGTTTATATTCACCCGAGGTAATATCAGCTGGAAACCGCCAAAAAGCAGTAAAGAGCTGTTTCGTGTTTTTACGGTCTTCAACTGTTAAAGGGGCCGGCAATTCCCTGGTTTTCGTTTCTCTTATTTTTTTTTGGCGCTGTGAAATAGCAGGCGAAAACGCCGCCGGCTCTCACAGGCTTCTGGGTTCTTAAACTGTGTAAGAATATTACATGACGTATTCCAACCAATCAGAGTTAACATATTTTATTTTTTCATCAACCAGTCAGTAGAGAGACTACAGCCAGTCACGACTTGACTCCCGTGTCCTTTCCCAGCATGCCACAGACTGCATGCTTTTGCTTCGAGTTCTTATTGGTTCGTTCTTAATAGTATCATCTGCGTTTGGTAAGACTGGAATTGACTGGAATCACTTCGCTGTAAGTTCTTCGACAACTGTTGGGAAAATTGCTCTTAAAAATACCTTCGTAGCTACTATAAGCGAACAAGACAAGTGAAGAGACTAGGGATGTGTGTTCTTCTGGTATTTCACTGACAAAGAGAAACACTACAGCTTACCTCGTCAAAGTATAAGATCACATGTTGGCCCTCAATCTCATATCGCTTCAAGCCAAGTTTAGGACTGTTCGAAAGCTAAAATAAAATATTTGAGACATAGCATATCAGATACCAAACAAAACTATTTGCTCCCCTTGTAACTGTCATAACTGACAAATGTTGCTAAATCAAGGATGCAGGAGTTACTAAACGAGTTACAATGTACGCTGTTTGTTACTGAGACATTCTTATCATCTTCATGGTAATTAGACCGGAAGCAGGGGTGATTAACAGCTGATAAGAGGGAGCTGGTCGTGATGGGTGCAGCAGTGAAGAGAGCTCTCGCTTTTCACCAGTGTGGCCCGGGTTCGAATCCCCGATCTGGCTTCGCAAGTGAGTCGGGTTTGTCGCTGGTTGTCGTCCTTGCTCCGCGGGTTTTTCCTCGAATTCTCCACTTTTCCTTCCTCCACAAAAACCAACACTTACCAAATTCCAATCCACTCATAACTCTCATTTATTTTACATGTATTTCCTGATATAGCCTATATGTGCAGTCATTTCATTTAGTTAACGATATAGGAGACGTCCATGATAGGCTATAATAGTACAACAAACAAGGTTTCATGGTAACTAACTTTTTTATGAAAGTAACATGATATTGGCCATGAACATGCGTCTCTTTAAAAAGGTTTCAAAGCGCTGTAACTTTACATTCCTCCGCTATAAAAATACGAATAGTTCGCGTGTTTCTTTCTACTTCCTGATTTGAGTGCGCGTTTTCCTGAAATGTTCTATTTTTGTCAATGAAAGTGCTGATAAATTGATTCGCAGCTATTTTTTTGACCATGGTAACTCACCCTATCTAAACTCTCCTCGTCAACCTGATATCCTGAGACAAGTTTCACATCAATAACCGCCATGTTGGACGAATCTTCCCTCAGCCACCTAAACCAAGAACGAACTATCAGCAAGCTCATAAACGTTTGAATGAAAGAGATAGAATTAACACTCAAAACCTCTAACAAAACAATAAATGAATAGAAAAATGCCACGTTCAAGGTGCTACAAGGTGTTTACAAAGTTTCATAGCGGTCCAAGCCAAGCGTTTCTCTCCGAAGCTACCAAGGTTCTTAGACAAAAAAGGTTTTAAGACTGCTCACAGTTTGTTTTTCTTTCGAAGATCAGGAAAAGAATACAGGACGAGAGCTTTCAGACAGGATGGGAGTAGGATGAGACAAGAGTGCAGTTTTGGTTTTGCAATTGAAAGAGTTTAAAATATGAAGTCTTTCATCAGCTGTTTATCAAACATAGAACCAGTAGAGACAGTAGTAGTTACGTGTCCTTTAAGATAATTGAACGATCTCTCTAACAAGACTGTTCTAATCCTAGGAACCAGAGAATCCAGAAGGCAGCTATGTGTATATCTCGTGGTTCCTTTGGGTTGGACACTATCCTCCAGCATTTTAAAGTTGCCCCAAATATTCGCCAATACCCACCCTAGGTGGAGAGAAGCATTGTGAAAAATAAATGTCTCGCCCTAAGGTCGTGGCTTAAACCTAGAGTTTTCCAACTGCAATTCACTGTACTAACAATTTAATGAACCCTTGACGTAACATGCTGTCAACTTAGTTCCACTTAGTTCCACTTCCACTCCACTGGCCACTTACTTGGCATTGATGGAGACTTCCAAAGGTAGACACAAAGGTTCGCCAGTTTCTGTTGCAAGAATGGGTCCAAAGACATCGTCGGATCGTTTCAAACTCACTTTCAGATCAAACGCTGGTTCCTCCTTAACATCCGGGATGTTGTATGACACGTCAGCCTAAAGTTATATCAGCAGTGAAATGATTTCTACTTCAGTCTCTTAGTTCAAAAAAAAAAATTGCACATGTTCAAATCCACCTTAAATTTTCGAAAATGTTAGCTGGCTGTGAACTTCATAAGCAGAACCGTGTCGTGTTTGAATTATAAGCATTTAAGGCTAACTAAGGGTGCCTTTAGCAGGACATACTGTTGCTATGGTAACTTATCGTGTCACGATATTGATAGCAACGTGTTTAACAATGACTGAGCAGTTTTATGATTCCACGAACGTAACGTCAACTGACAAAGAGTGGCTGTAATAGCCTAATATATAGATTTAGGTAAACCAAGGCTGCATATCTCTGTCAACCTATTATTTGGAGTATGGCCGCCATGTTGCGCGACTCCGTCGTCGTCGCCGCCGTCGTGCGTACGCGCCCACGAGCAATACCGCTAGCCATGATAACCATGAGAAAATCAACTCATGGGTTTCTTTTTCTTTCCTATATGAGTATGGGGCTCCGCTTGGCGGCCCTTCGGGCCGCCGAAGCTCCGCTATCAAAGTTTAAGTCATGGAAAGTGCTGGATACTGTTTTGAGCCACCTTAATAGTAATTCTCACTACTGACTTTCACATATTACTGAGAATTTGATTCTTGGCCCATTAAACAACTGATGAACCCTCGTTCTATTGTTTCGTGAATAGGTAGTTGTCTTTTTTGGGGGGTGGGGGGAGGGGGGAGGGGGGAAGGGGGGAAGGGATAGCTACCTCGATCAGTGTCAGCCCACTATGGAGCACCTTCTTGCAACATAATTATATTGATGGAGTTCCAATCAATGTCACAACATTTTGATTCATTGCATTTCGTCCTTTTGCTGCTGATCTGATCAACTCTTGACAACACAAAGTGTTTTACTCAAACCTCTCACGAAGAGACGTGTTCCGACTGATTGTGTTTCACAACAACTCTGGAAACACCAACCTGCATGAGAGCACAGCCCTGTCCGGCAACCTTCACGGGCATATCCTTCATTGGCAGAATATCTGAAGGGACCTGAAGGAAAGAATTACTGATCACTATAACCTAGCATCATAGGCGTGCAAGGCGTCCAAACTGCGATGTCACTTCATTTGTTTCCTTTGACAGTGATAAGAGGGACAAAAAAACTTACCTGGGCTGTCTGTTGCACCAGTCTGTTGTTCTGTGTGATGCTGAACGTGTGGCTGAACTGGCTATTTCCTTCTCCAAACTGAACTGTAAGGTCTGTGGTGTTGGAATACACTTCCTTTGCATACTTGCTCAGGGCTTGTAAGGCTACGCATGTGTCCTAAACAGTACGAAAGGCTTACTTCACTTCTTTCATACATTTTCCCACATTTTCAGTTGTTATGGAAGAATGACAGCATGCAAGGCTTTCCGCGATCTGAACAAAATTTTGGCCAATGCAAAACGAGCTGTGCACGGTGTCTATGAGCTTATTTTCAATTCACTTAACCTTTTGTACTGAAGTGTTTTCTACAACTAATTAGCCTGCAGTACAGGCGGATTAGCGGGGTCTAGTGCGATACACGAGCGCGCGCGAAGAGCGAGGCGAGAGAAATTTAGAAAACAAATAAAGAAAAAGGCGCTGTTGCGCCAGTGCTCTTGCAATGCGCAGATTACGTTGACATGTGAACTTACAAAGTGAGCGGCGCAACTGAAAGTCTTACCGCATTTTGAAGCGTTCTGTGAATTACCAGTGGACAGAAACAAGGCATCCAACTTAGCTAAATAATGATATAAAACAACATGAAAAATAACACGTTGCATACCTGTGTTGAGGAAAATCCCCCCAGAGCATTTCTCTGTTTAGTAAGCCACCTGACAATCGGCATCGCCTCGCCAATCAGCGACACATCGTCTTGTGCCAGTAGGACGTACGTCATCAGAGCGTATGCAGTCATTTCAATGTCAGCAGCTGGTGCACGGTAGTATGGATTCCACCAGGTATATTCGCTAGGTGTGGGTTTCGTCTCCTTCTCCTTCTCCCAATGCACTAATCCATCTGGTTCACGAAAATATAAAAAACAAGGAGAGTTTTTTCACTGGTTATAGTGCAACCCTGTTATGTTCTACCACTATCGTAGTAACTGGAATAGAGTACATGTAGGGTCAGTACAAATCAATCCAAATGGTTGTCACTGGTCGCGTTAATAATAATGGTAACAGGACTGAGAGGAGTCCAAACAAAATCGGACGACCGCGTAGCGAGAATCCAATTTGTTTCATGGCCAGAGCGATTAATAATGGTAATAAGACTGAGTGGAGTCCAATTCGGTCTGTAATCATACGAGTGATTGACAAAATCGGACGACCGCGAAGCGGGAGTCCGATTTGTTAATCAGGAGTATGATTACAGACTGAATTGGACGACACGATGTCTTGTTACCAATTAATCAAAACTATGACAAAATTCGAGAAACGAACAAACCATCGATTGAGCTCTGAACGATTAAACGTCGTTATGAATGCTGAAAAACACAGCAGTTTACTCAACAAAGTGCACCGCAACAGCTCCCGCAAAATGACGCCTACTGTCCAATTACAAGCATGACGCGTACACTGTCCAATTAATGCTCAAATCGGGCTGCTGATAGCCAATCGCGTTCGGGAATTTTGTTATAGTTTTGATTACAGGCAGAATTGGACGACATGAAGCCATGTTACTAATAGGCCATTTCCGAATTACCTTTAGCCTCTTTCTCAAAGCTAATCTTGATGCCCATCCTTTCATATGAAAGTAAGATTTCAATCACATGCAAATTACATACATATACACATCTTAATAACAAGTGCGTAAAGTCTAATAATAGAATGCAAATTATTGGATCCCCGCGAGAGTCAGACAACGTAGGCGTGTTCTGCGAGAAATAAGTGGAAAATGAACGCCAAATTTTCGTTTTAAAAAATTCTTTTAGGAACACTTACTTACGCGCTTGAAAAAGCGTCAAATCTTCCTTAACTCCGTTTTGTTTGTCTCAGTTTGTCCGAGTTATGACGTCACTCGCGCGCTTCGCTATTGGCCTCTCCCCTAAAGGGGTTTTTCAGGGCCAATGGAAACAAATGATGAAACAAATAATGCAAATGAACATAACATGGTTAAAAATCCCAATTGGCAGGAGGCAGACCAGTTGGCTATTTACAAACGTGGCCGAGGAGTTAGGCTAGGGTCTACCGAGAAACAACTTACGCTTAGTGGTCAGAACGGGACTTGTGAACCCGCATTTTCATAGGATTGGTTGTGCACCAGGCTTCACTTTGATAGAGACGCTCAAGGAAACTCGGAAATGGGCTTTTAATCAAAAGTGAAACAAAATTCAGGAATCTAGCAGCTCTCACAAATGGAAATAAACCTTTGAGTACCACCTAAGTTCCGGCTGAAGATATCTACAGACCTTCTTTGATGGCTTTGCCTTGAAGTGCTTTGAATAAATCCGAGGACTGTTGATCACCAGCTAACGTGAAAGTGTAACTAAACAGTGTTAAGCTGTATGAGTCAGTCAGCTTTGAAGATGCAGTCCTTAAGCAGTTCAACGCATTTTGGATCACCTTGTCCTGAAAAAGAAAATATCAAGAAAATCGTGACAACGCTTGAAGTTATATGGATAATGCGGATGTTCTATATTGATATGTATCAGTTCAATAGTATTTAATGTGTTAGGTTAATTCTTGTTACGAAGTTCAACATACTGTAAGCCCATATTTCGTTACGTTGTTGTTTGTCGTGCTCCTTATGACAATTCACCACATAAAACCAACAGATACCATAAATGAAAAGACGCGAGTTTGAATTGTTCACTGTGGTAAGATAATGAAGACTATTTATGGTTTGCCTCATGAGACGAAGTCTAACAGAGAAAAAAACTACATCAGGAGACGAACGATTATGCGCTTGATCAGTTCTAAAAATAGCTTGGAGTATATTATGATTAACATTGCTCCAAGTTCGACAGAAGAAGGATAATATTCACAAGTCTTACTTAAGGCTTGTAAATATATAATGTCCTCACAAATAACCAAACCAATTAATTCTATCACACCTGAGGTGACATTCCAGATTCCATGAGAGACACTGCAACAAATGCTGTAAGAGTGGCTTCGGTTGATACACCACCCTAATAAAGGAACAGTTTTTCAGTACCGGTCTACCTTTTCATTACTTAAGGAATACATTTTCTACACAAAAGGGTTTAAATGATCCAAAACAAACGATGCAACGGTCTGCATCACTGTTTATCTTTACTTAGCAAAGGTCCCTGCACAATACCTAACAACAGACGTGAGCTGTACATGCTCAATAATGTATGTCTATTGACCAGACATTTGTACGGAGGGAGCGGGGGGAAGGAAGAGGAGCCTTTGCTTACTAACCTTCATGCGCTTGTTAAAAAGTTTTCCATACTTGGGAATGCAGCCATTTGGAAGTTGTTTTTTGGTTATCCAATTTTGTATCGTCTTTAGTTCCCCTGGATCAACGAAGATAAAAGGACGTGCTTGAGCAAATGAGCGTAGCACGAACGCTGTTAACCTACAAGGAGAACAAGAACACAAATTATGACCGTAATATCAAGAAATCAAGCCTTTAATTTGTCAATTAGACATTGGTGTGTTTAAGAATAACGGCAAACGGCAGTAATTGTCTCTGATCTTTATATCAATCCAGTTTAATAACTGCTTGTAATCCTTACATTAATCCAACAAAGCAATAGGAAAAGAGTCAATCTATTAATAGCAAATATCAATTAATTGTGTACAAATATTTCTGCCATTTGCCGTAAATGTCGTTCTTAACCTCTCTGTTAGCTTTCCCGTTCCCCTCTACTTTTTTGCAGCCTGCACAAAAAAACACCTTAACCCTTTCACGACCAAATGTTCACCAAGAAAATGCCGTTTTTAACCGTTAAATCAGTTTTTTGGCTGCCACGACGCTAAATGAGCCTTAGGTTTGCTGAAAAAGCTACTTTTTTTTACCAAACAGATAGATTTCCCCAAGATTAGGTTCAAAACTGTAGAATATTTTAATTTGGTGCATGCGCATAAGCCAAAATTTGGACTTCTTTTTTTTTTTGCGATTGTTCCGAATTTTTTTCTTGCCCCTTTCCTTTCTTTTTTCTCGGTCCTGTTACTCCCGTTACCTTTTGCGGTTCATATTCTTTCAAGCTGCCGTAAAAAGTTGGGTGTTAATTATGAGCAAAGCCTGGAAATGGGACCTTGATCAATTATACGTATATTAAATGGGCCATTTTACCACCATTTTTGGCACCAAAACTGATAACGTTGTTTTGCAATTTGCTACGTCAGAATGCCGTCGATATCCAAAACCGACTGTTGAACGGATAGATCTAGTAGCCGTATACGGCTCCTTGGGCGTCAAAGGGTTAAGTAACAAAGAAAGGACTTGCGAGGGAACAGGACAATGACAAGGAAATGAAGGCAACTGCTTGGCAAGGAAGACGAACTCTGGCATACCAAGGGAAAGTGTTCCAAGAAAATGTCTTTCAGAGTGTATGCCACAGAAAATGTATCTTTACCATTATTTTATTTTATTTTATTTTTACACGTGGGATATTCCATGGTATACTAAGAGAAAGCGTTGCATATCTATTTTATACCACGTCAAGTACAGTGGCCAACACAATCAATGCGACATACGCGCGGCGCACGATGGGAAGGTTCGGTGTAATACCGTCGAATATACAACGGCTTTCCTGTATTCTGATTGGCTGTATTTTCTATGGCATGGTATAATAAACAATAAGATTATGAGCTCGAGATTTCTATCGCGTGATAGTTGTGCGCCCTCGTCAACTGTCGCGCGATAGAAATCGAGAGCGAATAATCTAATTGTTTTAGTATAAATCAAAACTTTATCTAAATCCTCTTCACAGACACTCCGCAAACGCCAAGAAACGGCCTTCATTTCGTTAACAAGCACACACTGCTACGCTGCTTACTATCTATCACAGAATAGATAGTGAGTAGCGTAGCCAATCAGAGAACGGGATTCGTGACAGGATGCTAGTAGATTTATACTAAAAGCAGGTATTGAATATTGCCGAGCACCAAAATAACATGTTAAAAGAAACCACTCACCACATGTTTCCTTCACTATCTCTGTTTCCAAAAGCGCTGTAGGATCCGTCAGTTCGTTTGTAGGTTAACTCTCTTTGGTATCCTAATACATACAAAACAAGCATGTTACATTGCTAAGTGTTCCACGTCAAACTTGGAAGATTACAAATACAGCCAGTTCTTACTCTCCACAATGGTTCTAGCTTACCTGTTGACATGATGTTTTCGGCTTTGTTTTTCACAGATGTGGTTAGTTGCCCAACAGCTGACAAGTACTGCGTGATGTAAATACCAGGAGCAAAGTTCACCATGTTTTGCTCACCACAGCCATAAGGAAGCCTCAACAGGCTTCCAACATTCAAGGTTGGTCCCATTAGATCCCCTGAACAACAACAACAAAATGATGAGTAAGAAGGCCATTTCCGAGTTGGCTTTTGCCTCTTTTTCAAAACGAGTCTTCGTGTGGAACCATTCCTATGAAACTGTGTTCCGCCTACACGTTCATTTTCAAGCAAATCAAACTCATTTTCATGTGGAAGGTTTTGCACGAGGTCTCGTTCTGAAACAGAGGCACAAGGTAACTCGGAAATGGTCTATTCTAGGAAAACAGACTACAAGATTTACATTGTACACTCATAAAAGACAAAAGGAGGAAAGGAGTGGAGCAAGTAAGAAGAGAGTTTCAAGGTTTTTAAGTTGAATTTAGACAAACAAAAAAAAAACCAACAACAACAAGCAAACACAATGCACAACTTACCAACAGTTGACACCACTGCATGAACAGAGCCAGCAACAACGTTCTTAGGCAAAGAGATGTCCATGGTGTCATTAAACTGTGATTCGTCATCTTTGAAAAGCAACAACAGCCGAGTGTAAAGAATAACTCATTACCTGTCTATGGTTGAAACGATTTCCCTTGAAGTCACATTATTTGCTCTTTACAGGCTACACATAAGGTTGACGGTTTTTTGAACATATGGCTCGCATGAAAGAAGTTTGCAATCTAAAAGGTATTTATCAATGTTACAATGTGGTCTGAAACGGTAAACGTCGAATCTCATATTACCTCATCCAGAGGCAAATAAAATTTCTTGTATTTTCTTAACACATTTCTTACTGACTTCCTCTCAACAAGTAAGCTTCCCTATGAGCTGAAATCAATCTCTATCACTTTGCAACTGGCTGTCACTTTGTGTTCAAATCCTGGCTCTCAAGTGTAATATTTATCTTCAGAATAGAGGAAAGTGGTGAAACAAAAAATACCAGAATAATAATCATAACTTGAAATGGACTGACACCAGGAATTCTAAAACTGCTTGCTTAGAAATGAAATTTTGCAAAGATTATACATAAGGTGAAATAAACTTTTCAAAACTTTATGCTCTTCAGAGCTAGATCCTAAGTGCTGCAAAATGATAGTAATGTTTTGTACCTTTTAGGCATACAAAGGTGTTGTATGTATACTCCTGTCGAACTCCTTCAGGCTTTTAAAGACAGAAATATTGCAAAAGTTAGCATTTTCTATTTTACGACTCAGTTCTAATTTACATTTTACGCTGGCCTGTGTAGTAAGTGTTCCCAGCTACATTTTGGGGTGCACAAAAATAGAAGCGAGTGCAAACGGGAACACCCACAAATACTACGCTGGCTAACTTTGCTCTCCTGTGAGATGATTTTCCTCGCTACGGGTATCAGTGACGGTTAAAAAGTTTATTGCTAGATAGAAATGTTGCTTTAAGTACCACTGGTACACGGGGGGTACTCCCAGAAAAGTTGCGTGGGGGTGTGCGGCCCACTTCCTAAAAACCCTTACCCTATTTATGACCAAAATCTGCGATTTTTGCTGCCCTATTTATGACTTGGCCAAAACTTCCGATACCCTGTTTATGACCGTTGCGGCTGACATAGTTGCCCTAAACATAAGTTATGAAGGTCTTTTGTTGACGGTCTCATTGATAATGATGAAAAAGAAGCTTCTTCCAAGAAAAATACCCAATTCAAGACTAGAGCGCTAAAACCATACCCTATTTAAGGCCAAAATGGCCAAAATCGATACCCTGTTTATGACCACAACGGCTGTAAAACCCTACCCTTTGGGGCCGCACATACCTATACAGCCCATATAAGGGAGTACCTCCCTCCCCCGGCACTGGTAACAGGCCACTTTTCAGCTCCTTCTTTCGGCACAGGAAACAAATGACAACATATTGCTTACCTGTCGATGGTATTTGGATGCTGCATTGTTTCTTTCTTATGGTTCTACTACTTTACATCACCAACGTCTGGAAATATGAAGTACTAGCACTGTTCTCTCTAACATTAGCTCTGTACGTACCTCAACAAGTAACTTCCTCGTCACAGCATCAGTGACTCCAAGAACCATCTGTTCCACGCCTTCATCGCACACTGAAGAGTTAACATCTTTGGCAATAACTGTCAGAGGAATTTCACGCAACTTCTTGGGAACAATGTTAAAACGAACAGACATGGCTTCATTGCTGCACACGCAAACTGACTGAGAAGAGTTTGAAAGTATTCTGTAGTATAGTGATTCTTGCAGGTCCAAGCGAATCTGTAAGATTAACATTTGCCATTGCTTAGTTCAACTATCATTTTCTACTACATTCACATCCCACGTTTCTGTTTTAAACCAAAACGTGGTAACTAACCAAACATATATTCCATTTCATGACTTTGGAGCAAAATGACGTCACATGAACAAGATTACTCAAGTTCCGACTTGAAGCTAATTCAAACAGCCAAGAACATTTATCAATTCATATCCGCATCTTGTTTTAAATGACATTATGGAAAAAAGAATTCACAATAATCCCAGGCACAACATATTGAAATTGAAATTCTCCAAAGGGGAATTTGTCCAATACTCAAAACTGGTTTGTTCAAATCATGAAGGCTAAAATTGATGTGCTTGTATGACTTGAACCGCACGAGTTGCAAAAACAGGCTTATCATGTGTACGATTGGTGTGAAACGTTTCAGTGAAATGGACTGAAGACGTTGTATCTCATAGTAGACACTTGGCCTGATTTGGAAGCAGGCCGGTCAACTTGTACCACCTGCATGAGTTGTGCAACTGGTGAAGCTGCATCTTATTATGTTTTCTTAACTGGAAATCAGGTAAATAATTGATTGCCAAAAACGAATTCAGAAATCTAAGACTTACTGTAAGACACTTTTTCTCGTAGTTGAAGACAGTGGTTATAATGGACACTTCCTCGCCACGGATCACCGAGTAAGGGAGCGTAAGGGAGACAAAAAATGGTTGGAACACTTTGAGTGAAGTAGGTTTTGAGACACCAAGCCCAGATGCCTCAGACATAGCAAAAGCACTTGCAATCCAGCTGGTGATAGTGTCGGGAACCTTAGCCATAATCGTTGTCTTGCCTGTGTCTTCGCTGTTAACAAAATACAAAAATACAATAAATATTAACGTTAAAAGCCGACGTTTCGGCGTCATTGTGACACCATTCTCACGGCAAAGTGAATAAATAATGCGAAGATTTAATTTCTATACAGTCTCTACAAATAAGCGTAATAACAAAGGATCACAAGTTCTTCAAGTGAATACCTTTGCGCAAATCAAGTCTGTTTGCAGGTTTAGGGATGGTTTGAGTTTTGTTATAATAATTAATTAGATATAACAATTGATTAGATAGTTGTCCAAGATCTGATTTTACTTAGTACTGTACAGGAAGCCACATAAAAACGGAACTCTTTCCTAAGAACTGAGAAAAGTGGCATACTTTTAGCTCAATTCTTGTTTTTAAAATAATTGCCAGAGAACTCCCATGTGTCCTAGAAGCATTCTGATAAAATAACGCCCTTGTTTATCATATTTTGAAGCATTCTTAGACCCACACCATCATCGATTGTCCAATTGTCTAAACAAGGTCAATTGCAATTGTTTAAGTAACTCATAATGGTTCAGGGTTTCATAGATTCAATTCAGTGGTACATGCCTAGTCATGAGACCTCACTCCCCTCATAGTAAAGTAACTGTAAAGTAGGACTTTATTTAGCCAGGGTGGTCTATTGAGCATCATGGCTGGTATACAGAGGGGCCCTGGTGACATGCAAGTCATCTCAGTACTTCTTTACGAAAAAAACCCTTATCTTATACCTTTATACTTGTAACTGGCCGTGTTTCAAAACTGAATTCTGCGGCTTTATTATGTAAAAGAAACTGAGGGACATTTCAATCACCAACTTTTAATGGCTGGTCTTCAAAAGCAAACCATCATGAGCCACCTTCAAACAACATTTTTAAAGATAATTCTAACCAATCAATTGACAGTACAGTTTTAAAGTATCATATCCCAAAGCATTTGTGTTGATGCAAAATATATAATGTAATCAGTGGTATAGTAAAGCAACCTAAAAAATAATACAGATGACCATCAATCAATGAGTATTAATGTACCAAAACTGTCCACAACCACGTCTCAAACAAATACCTAAAAACCTTATTCTTGAATTCTTATAATATTTAATTCCATTATTCTACCCACATTGGTTTTATATGTGCCTTTCAAGATGTGTAAAAATGCATCTATTAGCAGTATTTCACAATAGTATTAAAACTAGAAAATAAATTGTGTAAAGTTAGCTAATTAAAAAATATTGAAAGTGGTGCATTTATATTTTGTACGGATAAGCTAATGAAAAAAAAAATCCTATTACAATAGGCCATTTTCGATATATTAAAATTCTAACATAGCTCTGAGGCTTGGGGGAATAATACAAAAGAAATAAATTATTCATCACTTAACCTCAATGTGATTTCTTTTGTTTTATTCCCTCAAGCCTCGGAGCTAAGCTGGAATTTTAAAATATCGAAAATGGTCTATTAGTGTTTAACTTGAGTATTGTTAAGTATTAATTGTAACTATGGGTAGCACTCACACATCTGCAAGTAATGTTAGCCTTGATAGTATTGTAATTACTGTACGTGTTGCGGGAAGTGGATAGGTAGAACAGCTACATACAGCAAAAACTTCAAAGGGTTTGCTTGATTGAAATTCCACACCTTTCTGATACAATATTCCTCGCTATAATCACGTGCTGACCATGTTGATACAATACCAAACTGATCATGACAAAACAACATAACATGTCCTACTGTGCACGATCAGTGACAGATGTAGCATTTGCGTTGATGTTCCAAATTAAGAGAGTGTTAAGCTGAGATTCCAAACTGTGTTTGGAACATCAATACCTGTGACACGAAAGGTAACCTTTGTACTTCACCAGTTAAACAAATATGTTTTAAATGGATACACCTGTTCAAATGAAAACATTTAACAGGACAATAATGTTATTTCCTGGCCAATGCCTAATGGCTTACTTGACCATTTCCTCTGTCCATAGCCATGCCTCAGGAAACTCCTTACGAACATACACAGACTTTTTCTTAGATTGCTGGCTTTTAGCCTTTTGATTAATGCTGTGTGACCAATGGGAAGAAGAGCTGCAGGGCCAGGGGCTCCCATTGCAGCTACACTACCAACTGACCCTAAAAATATGAAAGAATGTCACATGTAGGAAACTTTGTGTCAGTTTTCCCCGCATTCTGGCCATCTCAGTAATTTTTCCTAAGCGTTTTGCTGTAATTTTTCTTTAATATTGGTTGTGCTTGTGCCCCTATCGATTTTCTCGACTCTCTGAATATTATCTACTCTACAATGTATGGATAGTGTAAAGAAAATATTACTTTACATATACAGTTACTGACAGTTAGAAGAGAAGCTCAGAAATTAGACATTCCTAGACGTTCCAAGGCAATGACCAGCTGTGTCGGACTGCCAGACAAGATATCAGAAGCTTATCAGCT
>Ga0126338_10000292_pt1 | contig 24883 bp, 11 predicted proteins | sample OrbCmetagenome_2_FD_92529 | JGI IMG/M metagenome (GOLD analysis project Ga0126338, IMG submission 92529) | Coral microbial communities from Petempiche,Puerto Morelos, Mexico - Orbicella C C metagenome | ecosystem: Host-associated > Invertebrates > Cnidaria > Coral | place: Petempiche,Puerto... | reverse complement strand
TTTCCCGGCTCTGGTTGCAAAGGCAAAATTTCACCGAGAGTGATACAGTTAATGATTTGTAATTTACAGTACAATTAAAACGTTTTGTTGCCGTACAAGTGTCGGCCTTAGTGTTTGTATCGAGAAAACACGTGTCCCTGACTTTTTTCCAAGGACCCCGGTTAATACGGACACCCCGTTAATACGGACATTTTGGCATGTCCCTTTGGTGTCCGTATTAACGGGGTTTCACTTGATCTTCTCCTGATTTGGACTAATCGCATTTTGTTTGAACATTAGGGGGGCTTACTTTGTCTACTGTGCAGAGACACTCGGCTTTCCGTTAATAAACACAATATTAAGTTACTTTCTATTTTTATATGAAATAGGAAATGTATATCATGTTATATCAGTAATATTGCAGACAACAAATGCTTCGTTCCATGACCTAACGTGTGTATGATAATACTTTGCTGTCATTAGTGACAAGCCATGAATTAAAAATTCCGTCAGATCAAAGACCCTCATCAACCGAATGCATCGATGAGAACAACGTCTGGTGATAAACTAAAAAAATTAGTAACCACTTGCTGTGTAATTTTTATCTCTGCCTCCTTAAAGATTGGAGAGGTTTTATGAGAAATTGATCTAAACCTGAAACCTAAACCTGACCACAGAAATCTAAATAATTCAGAGTCATAACTCGGATTAAAACTACAATACTTTCTGGATCATTGATTGCTTTTGACCTCATTAACTTTCGTTGTTGAGAAGTTAAAGTTGCTCAAATCCTACGCAAATATTGTAGCTCAAAACTTAGTTGATAATCTAAAGCACTGCTTTCAGTTCATTAATGAAAAAAAAATTTTTTTTTAGCCAAGAACCAGTGAACCTCAGGTGTTTTGAGTCGAGTCATTCCGTGATGTGAACTGCCACTTCAGTTCATTGCAGATAATTGTTAAAATCAGTGTGTCATAGGTCGACTTTATTTTTGCAGATGTCGTTTAGTTTTACATCTTCCAACACTCCCTATATCTACCATGGGATCAGAGAGTTGTTGCTGAAAGGGGCTTGCTTTTTGCACCGCTTTTGATTGTATTTTAATTTGTTGGGCACCGCAAGTCTTAACTCAATTAAAGAACAAATAACCAATTGCAATGACACTCGCACGTACGGCAGAGCACATGCTTCACGCAAAACATTCATCAATTCATTCAGGATAGACGATAGACGTTTTTTGAGATTTCCCAGGCAATGGATCCCTGTCAAATTTTGACATCGATTTAGTGGCTAGAGACAACCTTTGTAATGGTTTTTGAAGCATTTAATACAATTATGCATTCCTCAAAGCGAGTTGGTAGCGTGAAACTAAAACTACGATAAAAGTGTAGCCTCCCGCAGTGCCGAGATTTAGATTTTTTTATCCAGCATCCGTTTTTTCATCTTAACGATTAAAATCTGAAAAGGTCATCTAAATACCAAGGGTGTACAATTTCGTGAGTTGGATCTCTTTTACAAAATGGTAGGGTTAAGGACAATCAACTCTTTGCCTTTGTTGTTTAGTACATTTTTCAAATAATGATTCAAATAACAACAGTTTCTTGGAAGCGTACTGATCAAATAGCCAATTTCCTTCTCGTTGTTGTCCATCTTTTGAAAGTAAATATCGTTTCTGATGGTGGTCAATCAGCTGACGTTTTCGCGGGAAACCATAAAGATGTTATCTCCTTGAGCACGCCGAAAATCACAAAAAGCTGAAGAGTGTTGCCTAAGGGGTCGGTTCACGAGTGGCTGTCACAGTAATGACTCATGACAGAAAATTATTTCCGAGCTCTAGAGGGTGAAATTATATTCGCTTGTGGTCACACGCAAAGTCGCCCTGAGAAGTAACATTTAAATAGAACCAAAAATTTGTTCGTGGCGGAAATCGCAGCCATAAAAGGTGTTCTGGTGATTGCGTTGCATTTCTCAGTGGATCGAAATCTTGGCGTTGTCGTTACGTATCAGAGATATTCATGCTTGCCAGAGAGTAATTTGAGGTGTTTTTGGATGGTTGGGATTATGCAAGTGAAAAGATTGTCGATTGTGGCGCTGATTGTGCTAGAGTGTGTCCTTCTGGGCATTACAATCTCTTCTGATACACTACTCGTTGAGACCAAGTATGGCAAGATTCTAGGAAGAACGCGGCACTTTCCCGAACAATTAAACGGCGATATAAGGTACGTCAACACGTTCCTTGGAATTCCTTTCGCCTCACCGCCTGTTAATCACCTTCGATTTCGACCTCCAGAACCTCCAGCTGCATGGAAACCCCATATATATAATGCAACTTTTTTCAGAAACGTTTGCCAACAACCACAAAATTCTTACTTTGAGGACTCGATACGCATTGTCTGGCCCGGGTTTACTTGGGAAAAGGACTCGAGCGAAGATTGCCTGTATTTGAATATTTTTGCCCCAGGAAACAACGTAACAAATACGAGTGAACTGTATCCAGTGATTATGTTTATTCACGGAGGAAGCTACGTGTACGGCACAACTGCTCGCCATACCACTCCTGGTGAAGTACTGCCCCGCTGGGGTGTTGTCTTGGTAACAATTCAATACCGGCTTGGTCCGTTTGGTTTTCTGACGACTGGCGATTCAGCCGCGCCTGGGAACTGGGGATTATTAGATCAAGTGCAAGCTTTTAAGTGGATACAAGAAAATATCAAGGCTTTCGGAGGAGATCCCAACAAAGTTACCATATTAGGGGTGAGCTCTGGTGGGGCCAGCGTCGGACTGCACTTGCTGTCCCCTCGGTCCAAAGGACTCTTTCATCAAGCTATAGCTGAGAGCGGTGTAGAGTTCTCGCCGTTTGCTTTCCAGTCAGTTAAAGAAGCTGCTTTAAAAACAAAAATTACTGCCATGAAACTGGGTTGCAGTTCTGAAAACAGTCACGACATGATTAAATGTCTCCGCAAAAAAGAGGCTCGGAGCATTGTCCTAAAATATGACTGGAAGTCTACAGGACCTGTCATCGATAACTACTTCATATATGACACACCTGAAAATCTCCGCAGATCGGGCCAGTTTTACCATGTTCCGCTAATAGGTGGTTTTAACAGCGATGAAGGTGCACATAACACTCCCGAGGTATACCACCCTCCCACAGAAATAACGTCGTCTGTTTTTAGAGATTCCATCAAGTCATTCGTCAAAGACCAAATGGTTCACGAGAACGAAAAAACCGCTGTCCTGGTTGAAGACGCAATCGAGTTCCAGTACACACCGTGGAGTAAAGCTTCTGACTCCCTCAACCTCCGTAAGAAAATCATCAACATTCAGTCGGACTATTACGTTGCCGCCCCCACAGTGGAGGTGTTGGGAATCCACAGCACGAGTGCTCCGACTTACATGTATGAGTTTAGTCACAGGTCTAAAGCGGATACGGAAGATGCTTGGATGGGAGTGAAACACGGTGATAATACACCGTACGATTTTGGCGCGCCATTTGTGAACATTTCGTCGCTGACATTCACAGAAGAAGATCAAAATGTAAGTAGTTTGATAATGTCCCTTTATGCGAACTTTGCTAAGTACGGGAACCCGACACCGCAGGCCGTGCAGGGAATGACCTGGGGCGAGTTTAACAGGACAACAAGGCTGTATTTACGTATTCAAGGCAGACCTGACATACAGGCTAATTTTGAGCCACAAAGAATGGCCTTTTGGAACAGTTACTACCCAAGATTGTTAAACTTTTCAAATCACATCGGACAAGAAGCCATATCTGGGACTAACCATAACGAAGGAGTGGAACGAGTATCGAATCCAGGCCTTATCAGCTTGGTTTTAGCTTCAATACTATTTTTCCTTGCACCTGGTCCTGTTTGACTGACAAGAGCAAATCAACCACAGGATGAAAGAGAAGCCGCCGTTTATCAGTACGCGGTTGTGGTTTATTTGTTCGGGATGAAACAATTTCTCCGGGCTTTATTGCCAAAAATTCTTCATGAAATGCCTTTGGTGGCAGATTTCTAATTTTAGTTTAACGAACAGCACTGAGCTGAACAAAAGCCGCAAATAAGACGAAAGTCCACCAATTTAACGTTCATCAAAGTCAGGCTGAAACTACACTCTTGTGATGAAGCTAAGTGAGAGCCTACAGCTGGATATAACAAGAACATTTTTAGGACAACGACAGTTCCCTCGCTCAAAATGCGCTGATATAAGTAACCTTCATAAAGTACTAACAAAGTATAATGGCAGTTTAGTACTGAAACTTTAGGTTTGAATGCCATTAGGGGTACATCATTTTTTTCCTTTATTCTTTTTTCTCTGAGGTACAAATTAGGAAAATTTAATTCCGAAAATAAAAATGTGGTTGCTTGAGAGGGGCCATTTTCGAATCGCAAGGTGTAGCCCTAAAGTGCTTACATTTTTGGACTAAATATTGCGATCCAATATATAAACACAGGTTAATGTGAAGAGACGGGGAACATAACAGGGAACAGTTCAAATGCACTCCTTTACAATGTAATGGTGGTTAGTTCTAGTTGAACTTAAGGGCACGCCTTCTTTGACTGACCTAACAAAGAATTCCTGGAGAGTTATGATACTGAATTGAATATTATTTCGTGTTTTTAAGATGACGAGCTTTCTGTAGAACTAAAAAGTAAAATACTCAGAAAGCGGATACAATATCGCTACTGCTATAACAATAGAAGGCTACTAACATTACTTTATAATCCAGATTTGAATTAAAATGCTACAAATAATGTTTGTAAATCTTATTCATAAGCCTCAAAACAACATTTTCACGTTTGTTTCACTTTTACGCGTCTCGCTCAAGAGGCATGCGGTAAATCATCACGGTGATTTTATTGCATTTTTGGTCAACACAATGCTATTATTATGACTGAGTACCTTCACTTGTTCATAAAATGCTCTTACAACGCCAAGATGAAAATATTACGTGAATTTTTGGACGAATAGCAAATTGCAATTAGCTTTCCGCGCTTTTTATGATGAATTTGAGACGCCAATTTCAATTTGATTTCACACCCTTGAGCATGCGTAACCCCTCATGTTTAACTCTTTTCATAGCTACAGTGCTTTTATAAAGTAATTTTTAACTAAACTAGACCGTTGCACTAAGGTTTCCATCAAATGGCTTTTCAAGGTCAGGCTTGTGATAACGTTCCTGTAGAAGCGTTACAGTATTTAATTGGACGACGAAGTAGTCAAGTTCTAAATACAACAACTCCATGTAGTTAGAGATTTACACTGAGCCAGTTGATCAGTGGTCGGTTTGATTACTAACTGACCCAATCGAGTGGGCGGCTATCAGCTTGGTCGCATGAACAAGTGAAGGGGCAGTGTGTTCACATTGTTCTCTAATTAATCACGAACTGGCGTAGGGCGGTTTGTTATTTGAAGAGACGAGTGTAAATGAGAAAGACAAATTGGGTACCTCTTACAGTTAGGAGTTATTCACTTCTTGGAGAATGTAAGAAGGAGTTGTTATAAGAATATAAAGACCAGCTTTCCAGGCCAGAGGGGGTTTAAAAAAAATCCATTGTCAATAACAACAGACACATTCTTAATCAAACAAAGTAAATATTTTTTTATTTGAATATTTCTCTCTCGTGCTCACACCTACGAATGAACCTTCGGCAATTCGCTTTTCCCTGCCTTCTATCTCATTTGTACAAAGCAATACAACAAAAAAAATCCACTGAAAAAGTACTTTACGAACGCTAAAGTTGGAGGAATTTCTAAATCTCGTGCTAATGTTAACGCATCATCACGTGGTCGCTTACTTTCTGCCGGAGCAGCACTGGGTCGGGCAGGACGAGACGCATGTGTGGGCGCAAACAGGTGGGCACGGTGGGGGTGGTGGTGGTGGAGGAGCGGGTTCTCCTGGGGGTCCTGGAGGTCCTTGGGGTCCGGGAGGTCCGGGAGGTCCGGCTTCTCCCATTGGTCCGATAGGTCCGACAGGCCCGGGTGGTCCCATTCTTCCTGAAGGTCCGGGTGGTCCGGGCTTAGCGGGCTCTGGTGGTGGTGGTGGCGGGGGTGGGGGCGGTGGTGGAGCGGGTGGTGGAGGAAGACAACAAGACACCGCACACGCGGGCGCACAACTACCGGGACATCCCGGAGGACACGGGTTAGCGCTTCTTTTGTATGCTGTAAGAAAAGCACAGATCAGATTAGTTAGCACGTTGTCAAAAAAGAAATAAGACGAACAAAACAAAACCATGTTTACGAAGCGATTGATCGGCCCAACTACCTGACACGACCATGCATTTGCTTATGTCTAGCCCCTCCAGTCCCAAGATCAAAATAGGAATTCTCTTCACAGATAGCTATACATTGTTTTTATGTTAGCTTTAAGAATTTAGCGGTACATCAAGGCAATACCGGTCCGGCTGATAATTACTTTTATTCTCGTAAACGGTTCCATTGACAATCTCCCGATATAGTTAGAAGAATCTAGCTGTTGGTGACTCTAAATAAAACCAAGTCGAGTGCTGTTATGATTGATCCGTCTAAAACTGCAAGCACTTGAAATTTCTCAAATAGCAAAGATAGCAATATTCCGGCATTTTAAGCTGATGTTTTCGGTGAAAAGTGGTCAAATTTGCTCCACGAATTCTAAGCAACTGTCGCTGATTTTAACTAAACTTCGAAAAAAAGTTTGATTCTTAAAAAAGCACCAGCTTAGTAAAGATGAATTATAAATAGTCAACACATGTTTTCACTTTTCGCCTGACTTAATTGCAGGTTTCTACGGGAACCCGCCGTTCAAAAACTTTTCGCCAATCACAGTTGATTTTTTTAAAGAAAATACTTTGAGAGACGCACAAGACATCAACATCTTATTTCCTGTCACATCTTGTAGAAAGACCCCGGAACTCTTTCATCTATTTTTGCAATTTCTGTAGGCACTGTAACACAGCGAAGTATAGCTTTAAAGTTTCGAGATAATTTTTTTCTATGATTTAATCGTATTATTATAACGACACATTCCTGGCTTTGCGCTCTGATAAGCACTATAAAACAAACATTGTAAGCTTGAACGATCGAAAGCAGTTTGTTTCGTAATTCATTGTGAATTAATTATTCATCGCCCGGCCTTTTGTCAGTTCAGAGAGAAAGCGGCTTCTGGAAACCCCGATTTCTGATCGTTTACTTTTTCTTTATTTTATAGCTTCACTTCATAGCTGTTTCGATGTTAAATAAGGCTTAAATTCGAAACTTGCAGGTTGTAGACTATTGCAGAATCACATCTGTCTAAAGGTTAACTATCGGGAAGCAATGTGTTGTCCGTGAGTGTAATATGGTTAACCGAGTTAACTTTATTACGATAAAGCTTACAATTAAACAAAACAGATTCAAAACTTACTTGATCTTGCGTAGGTAGACACTACCATGAGTGCTAAACACCCTAAGATAAGCTTAGACGCCATCTGAAAAAAAAAGGAGGTAAAGAAAACATTTTATGACTTTCAAAGTCTTGTTATGTGAAAATAAATCTGCCATTGGAATAGACCAGAACACGTAAATCGAGCTGCGCAAATAATACTACGTTGGAATAATATTTCCATGCTTTTCACTACGGATTGCTGATAAATTATACTTTTATCATTTATTTCTCCTATCTGCACCTTATGATATAGCCTTGAGAAAGTGTTAACCTACGATTTGCTTAGTCGAAAGAAAATAGCCGTTGGCACAAATTTTCAGCTAAAAAATATATCCTACATTTAAAGAGAGTAATATTAAAACATTTCCAGCTTTCATAAAGATTAACCTTTCCGAAAACCGAAGTCTACTTTCAATTAAGTGAACTATATAAAATAAGGCAATAAATTATGGTGGAAATTTCAAAATAAATTTGTCTCTCCTACCTCTGGATCCCAGGTAAGCGATCTTTGAAATGTGCTTGAATAAGGTTGCTTTTCAATTTATATCCTGACAGTCATTAATAAAACACCAAATCGGACGTGTAATAGCACGGTCCACATTCTCTATTGTTCTTTGCTCTTTTGTTCTATAGTGAGGAATTTAACGCAGCTATAGCCTTAGCGCATGCGCTAAAGAATGCGGGAAGTTGCGCGAAATATGTTGACCCTGTACTGATGAGAATATCACAACTGAAAAGGGGAACAAAATATCGACAAATTTTCTGAGGATTAGGCGCGATTTTTGGTCCTAGAGACGGGGGTTGTATCATGTCTGATTTGGATGATCCTAAAGGACGAAAAATTTTCCTGCAAGAAACCTGTCAAGATTAATTATTTAGAAGTTGCAAAACCAGCGAATCGTTGAAACGAAACGCAGTGCTTTGTTCTCGGTCGGTTTGTTGCGATGCTTTCCCAGGAGTGGAGCAGGTGTTAAATAACTGGCACCATTATCTTGAATAAACAACACAACAAGTGCTTCTTTCTTCTCGCGTGTAACGCTTCATTTCGCCAGCAAAAATCACCGGTTGTCGAAATTTTCACTTCAACGATTACGCCTTCTTTTCGTTTCAGTGAAAATTTTGCTTGAAAAGATGCCAAGAAAAACTATATCGAGTTATTGAGTTGTATGTACTTTAGTTGCAAATGAAGCGGTTTAACCCACAATTTTTTTTGTAAACATTTCAACCCCATAAAGCGCTTTGACGCTTTATTAGTAAACATTGTTCTGATGTAAAGACATTTTATAACTTGGGGGTGAGGGTGGGGGGTCAAGGACAACATACAAGAAGTAACCTTATTTACTTTCCGTTTATTTAAGGCCATGTTAATAGTATTGATGTTACTTAACTTCGTCCACCGATAGCAGTCTTTTGTTAATTTAACTTAGTCGTCTTTGCGAAACTGGCCACAATTTTGATGAACACTGTTCAGTTGCTTGTGGCCAGTATGTTCTCGTACACAAGCTGCTAACTTAACGCAAAGATCATGTTTGATGTTTGTTCAAACACTAACCCTTTGCCAGAAAGGTATACTTCAAAATTAAAACACTCTGCATTAGAAGAAACTGCGGAAAATACAGCCGTCAATGCGTTTTGTTGGAAAAGCCGCACAGATTCCGTCTTCTATACACGACGACCAAGGTTGACATTATATTTAGTGTTTCTTTCATAGGTAGAAAAATCACAGAGGTTTGCCTTTCACGAGGCATATCTGTGACCAGAAGTAACACCATTACTGGAGAAAATTCAACTTTATTCACAAAAGCTCAAATATCTGTTTTGCTATTACTCCGTGCCAAGGGCGGTCCTGGAGTTTTTCTACTCTCTGGCAGGAGTCGATCGAGCATAAGAGAATATTGTTCGAGAGCTCAACGTCTACGAGAAAAACCAACATCGATAATAATGATTATATTAATTGATATTTTGATAGGGACTGTTACATAAAAAAACTGCGCCATCGAAAAGGTATGAATTATTATCATTGCTTTGAAGATATGCCAAGTTCTTGTGGCAGAATCGGCAAGATTCTCGTTGGTAGCGCTATGCCTTACATTCGTCAGGTTCCAAGATGAACTTCATATCTTTGAACCATTGTCCACTGAGTTGCCGTCTATCTCTCTGTTACTACAGTTTTCTTGTGTTTTCAGTTTTAACTACTTCCCTTATTAAAGCTGGGTCCAGTGCTGAGTGACGTTCAGACAGCGCGCGAGCAGTAGTAAATATTCTCTAGGATCAAAGTCTGTTGACACTTTGAGCAAACTGCTGATATTAAGTTCCATCGAAACTCTCTCGCAATATGAACACATTAACAAGCGAACAGGCGGCAGAAAGCGAAAAAAAGTCCCCAAGTAGGGATCTTTGCCTTGTTTTACTATAAAGATTAAAGACATATCCGCCTATAACAAGCGATTTGGCTGGCCTGTGGCTTGCGCGGCTTCACACCAGCTTCGCGTTCTGATTGTTCTGTAAGTTGAAGAGAAGTGTGCCAATTACTACGAGTTTTCAGAAGGCAGGGCCTTCAAAGTTTTCGTTTTTGATAAAACCAAGGCCGTTGAGAAAAGCACAACTTTGCCTTAATGGTCAGTCTGGGAGATCATTGACAGAAACCAAACACAAGCAATAACTAGCAACGTTCAAGCAGGTAGCTAGGCACGTGTAACACGACAACAAAGTGTTTGATTGGCTCAGAGAGCTAAAAGCTCTGGTCCCCAGAGCTGTCTGTCTCTCTTAACTGGCGGGGCCTTGGCACGAGGAAAAGGTAGCCACTGTTTTCAGACTGACGTAAGCAGTATACGTCGCATAGCAACTTCCGCAATGAAAACTGCTGGCTAACTCAATTCGTGGAGACAAGACCTCACCATCCAATACATATCGTACCCTTCATTATTATCCAAAGTACGTTTTCACTCATTTACCCCCTGAATAGCTGAATGGTAGACTAAAGGATTAGAACATAAATACATTTTAAAAGAAGTAAGCAACTGTGAGCCAGGAGAACAGAAAACTGAATAAAGCTGACAATTTAATAAACACGGTTCAAATGCTCAAGTACAAATGCTACTCTGCAGAACTACTCAGTGTGTAGAGCTGATGCAGTGGATAACACCAAGACAACAACAAAACAGATAATAATGTGTTGAGCCTTTCAGTTGATTGTTCTGCAAAAAGGCTGAAGTTCTCCTCGCACTGCCAAATGAAGTCGTGATAAGGGGTCGTGGCACGCTTTTTCGTGGTTATGCCATAATAAACCCTTCACATGTGATCGCAACGTGCACATACCAATCCATTTGACTGTAATCACGCGACTGTCACGTGCACATCTGAGTTATGTTCCTCTGATACCCAAAGCTTGCTCAAGCTCAGCTCGTTTCTGTTGAACCTGAAATGAGAATAACCAAAACGTAGTCAAGACGCACTCATTCTGAGATCCCAAAAGCAGAAAAAAATGTTGCGTTCATGCGAAAGCTTTCAAATGGACAAACTGAACCAAACAAGGCCAAAAATCACTTCGTGCTCAACAGCTGCCCACTGAATTAACATTTCATCATTTACAGACAGAACCTTCAGAGTGTGATTGTTACCTTGCCGTAAAAGTAGCGGCACACAGCTTCTTGCGACCAAGGAAGATGAAAGAAATCTGCTCGCCGCTCTTCCTCTGGATTGCCGACCACATCTGTCATGACCTTAACACAAGAAAGAGCACAGCAATATCAAAACACAGGAACACCAACTAAATGTATGCAGATTCAAAAGTCGCACAAGCTTGTGTTCAGTTCATTAGACATATTGAATATACCTTGAGATCCTGGCTCTGAGATTGTATCCACTGGTTTATAAATTCCTAGGAAACAGAAAGTAAATCAAATTCTCAGCGTAACATAACTTAAATGTACTGTTACCTATTTTGAACAAATAATGCAAGAGTTTGACTAAATTTTAATGGCATTATCCACATTATTATATTGCGATCCATTTCCATCTTAGCCATCGTTAGTCATTCTCATCTCCTCACCAGTTCCTTTCATTTGTCCATTTGTCCAGTACTGTTCTACAAAATCAAACCATTATTGCTGGGCTCCTATGACCCAGGTATGTCGAAGAAGATCAGTCTTGAATGATATAACTGGTGCAACTTTCTTACCGGGGGATCTCTTGCAAACCCAAGGAAAAATTCCCGATTGATTTTCAGCTGATTAATGGTCTCCACTGTTTCGTATATCTGCAATAAAGAGACACGATTGCAACACTGTAACATGGCAATTGCTTGAATGGGGGAGCAAGTCTGGCACAGTGGAAACTGGACCATTGTCAGTGAGCCAAGGACAGTAGCTGGGTCTCTGAGGATGCCTGCCTCCTGGACACTTCTGTGGGTTAATTTGTACCTAGTTACTTGGCTTCGCTTCCTAAGGTTTTCTCAGTAAACTCCAGTTTCATCCCTCCATAAAACCAACATTTCTGAATTCTAAGCAATCTAAGCGCCACAGGTATCTCGGTTGCAATACAGTTAATTTGCTATCCTTGTTAAACAAAGTCAACTTATTATAAACCATGTCATCTTTAGTTGCCAGCAGTAAAGTTTAGAGTACACTGACATTTTACAACAGTCAGCAACGAAGAACTCTTTTTATTGCTATCTGCCTACAAATTAGCCTCCTATGCAGACATTCTTTGGGCTCGTCACGTGGGGGAGATGGATTGCGTGACAAGGGCAAAGAGCATCTACTTGGAGGAGGCTACACTGTACTTGCAACTAAATAATAATTTAAACATTAAATATACAACTATGTACTAGAAAGAAAATTGCCAACTACTACCTTGTTGTCGTAAGCAGAAATCTCATTTTGGCTGGCAGTGGAAAGAAGGAAAGACTGCATCTGGGCCTTCAGAGTGTCATCCTAACACAGGGTAAAATAAAACCATACATTGAAAACAGCAGAAAATATGCACTGTTCACCTCCAGCTTGAATTCTCTTATGAGAAATATTTATAGAACTTGAATGAAACTAGCAACTTACAACTTCTACTTCAATATCATAGCAGGTTGTTCTCTTGTTCTCAGGCGTATCCTTGCTGTAAAGAAACAAAAAGAACAAGTCAGTACTCACAACACAAAATAAACCAAGCTTATTGAACCATGCTGACAAAAGATTTCAACATCACAAGACATCGTAAAGGAAGTCATGCTGCAGTCATTACTTTGCAAATCCAACATCGCTAAACAATGATCAATTTTTAACTAATTCATTCACTCACTAATTACATTTTTCATTACAAGTACAAAATCACAGTACGGCCTCACTGTTGTGGTCCTACAGGGGAATCTTTGATCACAATATCTGCCTCATTAGCATAAGCCTGTTAGTAAATCTGATCAAGCTGCAAAATATCTGCTTGAAAGGATATGGCATATAAATTTAAGCCAAAAATTCAAAACTTTCCAACAAAGTCAAGCTCACTATATGTAAATAATAAAATACTTATTATTAGGTCAGTCCACGCAGAAAATTATACACATGTATCACTCAGTCATTTTCCACTGCACTTGGTCTATCCCATGACCTTGAGCTGATATTTCCTGTCTGCCCCTGCACCAAGTCCATAAGCTCATTTCTCTTACCTTATAAGGTGATGTATCACAATAGGATCAGGTGGTAGTAACAAGGCACTTAGACGCTGAGGAATCTCACTAAACTTCATGCGATTGCATTCAAAAATCTACAAAAGAAAGCAAAATTTTTCTCCCCATCAGTTCTTACACTAGTTACAAGTTCATAATTTCTCCCTAAACTTCCAACACAAAGTCAATGATACAATGTACCATGTGGCAGTAAATTTTTGTTTGAGTTTAATTTTGCAAATCAACATTTTTTTTTGTATTTTGTGGGAACTAATTTTTGCAATTGTAAAAGACTGATTTTTCTCGCTGGGTATTAATTTTTGCCATTTTTGGGAAGTCACATTTAATTGAAATATTAAAACATTTTTGCATTTTTTAATTAAGCTGCAAGCAATTGACAAGTGAAACAACATGTAGCAATGTAAAACACAGCAATCCAGTAATGAGTGTCACTCTATCACAATTACGTTGCACTTTTGTGTGGCTTATGGCAGCAACAAGATTCTACTCAAGATGTTTGTATGTACAATTTCGCCAGTGGAGTTAATTTTTGCGAGAAAATTTTGGAGGGAATTTTTTTACTGCAATTTTTTTTTTTTTGCAGGACCTTTTCTTGCAGATCATGGAAAAACTGCAAAAATCGTAAAAATTAGAACCTGCAAAAATTTATTGCCACAAGGTATGTTGTTTAAGAGAATAAAGGGACTAAATATTAGGGGGGAAGTATATGTTATATATTGTCTGAATAAAATTTCTCTTAAGTTGCACTGTAAGAAATGTATGGAAGTGGGTCAGGGGAATTTGCATGTTGATTTCAGATCTCACCTGTTGGAAGTATCTGTCACAGTTAATGTATTCCCGCTCATGTGAATCTTGCAAATTATGACTCTAAAATTCAAAGTGTAGAAAAATATTAAAACAAGAAAATTCCTCCTGATTATTCAAATTTGCTACAACAGGGATACAAAAAATTAAGGAAATTCTTAAAAGTATTTACAAAACTAAAAAACACATTTAGATCAAAATATCTAAAATTAATATTGTTGATGTTTATGGGTTTTTTGAGCACCTAAAAAGGAAATGTTGTATGATTCATTATAAAAAATTGTTTATAGAAAGCTTATCAAACAATACCTACACTGTAACTGAGTAACACCATGTTTTTCACTGAGGTATTTTTTTATAAGCTATTCATATGGAAAATTGTAAGTGCAGTGTCAGATTAAATCGCATACTGTAGCATCAAGACAGACAGAAGTTAAGTAAAATAGATATACTCGATGGACTTTCTTTCAAAATATTCGTGCATTTCCAGTTGACTGTCACCAGCCTTGATAAGCCTTCATCATCCCATACTTGTAATATAAGCCTGGTGCAGTGCTGCTCACCTTAATGTATTGCCATATGGCATTGACAATCACTGGTCTTGTTTGAGTGTGGATACCCATCAGTCGAGCTAGCCTGGGATCAAGTTTGTACTGGGGGGGCTAATACAAAAATTCCATGTGTCATAATCATAGAGGTGCAACTGAGACCCCATAAACTTGCCATTATGCATTGATAGTCTTGCTTGGATACAAGTACTGGATAAGTTGCCAAAACAGCAAACACACTATGCACAATCTAACCAATGTACTTGTTCTATAATACAAAGTTGTTGTTGGCGTCCATCTCTCTCAGGAGACAATGGAACTCTGCACCATGATTCAGTTCATAATACAAACTACCAGTACCCTGTTATTATATAATGACTATAATTTATTATTGAAATTAGCATTTTAAGTGATATATGTGTATGGTTTATTCCTAACAAGAACATCTTGCTCTCGCAAGCAGTGCTAATCCATGATCAGTAACATTTCAAGAATATAGTTTTTATCTTTGCAACTTTATAGCAAAAATATTTGTCTCTGTTTCTTTACCTGGTAATCCAACAAGAACATTATGGTACATTTTACATTTTCCTCTCCTGGTCTTTTCACCTTGGAAAAGAAAACAAACATGTTCTCCCTTCATTGGGCCAGCTCAACAGTAGTACATCAATAATTGATTTATAAATGATATTAGGACTTCTTAAAATAAAATGTTTAAATAATTTGAACCACTGGATTTTGGATAAAGTGCAAGCAGTATGTGGACAGGTGTCAGTTTAATGGTGGTTCAGTTCAGTGGGAATTATGTGCATGTCCATCTACATGTACATGGAACTCTATGTCACGTCTTCATAACAAGTGACCAAATCTTGAGAAAAATAATTATACTTCATTAGTATGGGTAATCACATGGCAAAAAAAATTGACAAAATACGTGTGAATGATTTCATACACGTTTTGTCGAAATTCAAATAATTTCTCAAGCCTTCAGGCAAACAAGAGATTTCCTCTTAGAAGGTGAGGTTTCACAAATACTCTAGGTCTTTGTGGTGACATACCAAGCTGGAACATGATCTTTGCTTAAATCACATCTTATACACTGAACATGAAAGTTAATTGTGTCTACCACACTAAAATGAACATTCAGTAACAGTGCAAGCCAGACTATCATACACATACCTGGAAGCCATCTGTTTCTTGGGTTGAACTTGTTCGATGCCACTGGACAAAAAAAATATAATGAATAACTTTGTATTTTATTGTAATTGAGAAAAAATTACCACTGAAATGAAACTTTTTGATCAATCCTAACTGTAACTTGTCAGGTTCCCCATACCTAGTTGCAACATGAACTTTGTTACTGTCTTATTTACCTCAACAAGGTGATTATCTGGGCCATACAACTCTCTGTCCAACTCAATGACAAGACTCTTGAAGTAGGTAGAAAACTTTCGTTTCTGTCTTGGGCCATCTGTCTTTGGGGGCTGAGTCTGAAGAAAATCACTCATTTTCAGTAAAGCTAGAACAACATGTTTTCTTTCATGAAATCTCCTGTTGCTAACTAAGTGCAGACAGCTAAAACTTATTTGGCAATGTCGCATGCTCTGTCAATTTGGTGTGTTATTGTATATAGTTAACGCACATAAATAAGAAAAAAAAATGGATGTTACTGTTCAAATTCAGTCTTCTTGGATACCTCTTCCAAAAGTCGACCTTCCACTCTCAGTTCCCATGAAGGAACAATGTTTTCTTCATCCTGTAAACACAATTAACTAAAAATGTAAAAGAGGTCTTACTATCTGGATTTGGTATTATTTAGGTGCTCATTAAATTCATCAGTTTAGTCAGACAAAACAGATTTGGACAATATCCATCAAACAAGGTGCAAATCTACATTGTAATAATTTTATTTTGCAATCTAAAAATTCTATGCATTTACAGTAATTACATGTATATCACAAGTTCTAATATTCGATTTTAAATTAATCTTTAATTAAAACATAGTACAAGGGCTGATGAACCACTATAATTCTTTAGAATAAAATAATGATGTGATGATGAATAATAATTAATAATAATAATTTATTGATTTACAGTGCGCTTTTTAACATACCAGGTGATCAAAGGCGTATTATGAATAACAAATGACAGGATGATGAATAACAAATGACAGGAGTTTCACTGCGCTATTTGAGAAACATGTAAATTTCATATGCTCTTTCCTGTATTTTCTAGCTACATGTCATCACACATGTTGTGGAATACACCCTGCATGTGTACATGAATCAACAAAACATAGTAGGCTTCTCACATAGCACAACAGATTTACCATAACTACCCTCCCCTCACTCTTCTCTGACAAGTATGAGGGTGTAAATGCTATAGTTGGTACTCACTTCACTATCTTGTCTTGGCATATAAAAGTTAGTTGTCAGGTAGATCCTCAACTTCTTCTTTTGCTAAAACAATATGAAACCAAGTTTGAGTGCAGCACTGCTGTCAGTGTGAAGAAACCACTCCCTCACGCTTACTTACCATTCATTTAAAAAATAATAAAATGACAGCAAGCGGGTTGTAGTGCAAGCAATAATGAACTTTTATATTGCAACTCTGATGGAGGTGGACAGAAGCCACCAAAAATTCAGAAAAGAAAAACAACAGATCGGATTGCACAAAAGACTTACATAAGGTATGAGTAATTTACTTGTTAGATGTACGACCGAGAAAACACAATTTGGCTGAGTAATTATAGCAAAGTTGCTATGCTTCATGGAATGATTGTTTTTGTGGCTATTTTAGTAATGTAAACAACACCTGCATGAACTTAAAAGTTTCATTTTGATATTCATACCTTCATTGGTCTTTTCAAAGCTTCCTGGATGTCTAATCTCTTACGCATAATGGTAGCATCCAGCTTCCTTTCAAATGCAAGCAGATCCATGTATGCTTGGGATTCTGGTACCAGGTCACGGACCTTTCACAGATGTAACAATCACAGTAGTAAAAAATCTTTTCTACAGAGTGACATTAAGGTACATTGCTCAATGAAGATATTACACTCACCCTTTGTGGCAAGATCTTGTCTGCCATTTTCTTCTTTCTGAAAAAATGAAAAACATTCCAACCTATTATGCAAGTGAAAGTGTTCCTGATCACCTCCAAGGCCATAATTTATCCATAAAGTTCTACACACCGCAGGCTGGAAAAGCAATTTTCTATTTATCTCTTGTTAAAATCAGTCGCAAGACAGTCTCAGTCATACCTTCTCCTGTTTTTTGCATCCTGCCGTCTTCTTGCCTGCTCTATGGCGGCAGCAGCTCCAGGAACCAGTCCTGCTCGGGGTACATTTGAGCCGTAAGCATGCATGCCCGATGCTCCCTGCATTCTCATGGCCATGGCAGCACTAGAACTAGTGGCAGGACGCTGAAATAAAGACATGTGAGATGAAATAACTGTCTACCTCTAATTTCAATGTATATATACTGTATCTTACAGTATTAATTATATTGCTTGCAATAATTTCAACGTTCAACTGTCAAGTGAGTTTTCCTTTTCACTACGGTTGGTCTACTTGCTTATGGAAGGTCACCTTCATATTAATTTTGTGCAGTTTTATTCTTCTGAAACTTACCATAGTATATATATATTTTTAGTATTTTATTGATTTTTATTGATTTGAAGTTACTTACAATTTTTTATAAACACACATAATTCATAAACAAACAGACATGGTGCATCATACATTTACATACACACACCTCAGTTTCTCTTAACTCTCTTCTACTCTTAGATATGAGACTAGTACAGTGCAGCAACAGCATACCATAGTATTAGTGTAAACTTCATCTGCCGTATATTACCCAAGACCCAAATCATATATTTGAGGTGAATGTAAGTCACTGATCTTTACTGGTTGTGCTGTCTGCTATGCATATGTACGTATGTATATATAAATACTTTTGAGATTGTATTTCTTGCCAGACAGCATTTAATGTGAATTAATATTGACCTATAAATAGCCTTTTTGGCGCAGACTTCAGCACTTTGGTGAGTCTTGGGCAATTGTGAAATTTTGTCCATGTTTTCATGTACTTCAGCTGACATGAAAAACATGAAAAGCGTTCCAGTTGGCCTGAGATTAGTGTTTTGCCCATAACTATAGCGAGTGGGAGTTATGAGCATGTGTGTGTTTGGGGGAAGTCTTCATACAACCGGCAGTTTTACGTATTTTTACAATGACATTTTCTCTCCAACCTCGTGTGGTGTTACGGTAATAAAAGGCTAACTAGAGCAATCAAATATCTAAGTACTCACTGCCATTCCATATGGTGACTGCTGGAACTGAGACCGCTGAAACATAGAGGCTTGTTGTGGATTATTTGCCATTTTCTGCATTGAGGCAGACGCTGGGAAACGAGCCGCCATATTGTTTGAACAAAGTAATCCCACAATGCCATGGTCTTCCAGCATTCTCGGCAACCTTCGTTACAATTCGGTATTCTTTCGTAAGTTCCGAGATCTCCCGATGTCTATGACGCAGACAACGCGGAAGAAGTTGATTGTTTTCCTTGTGTCTTGGAGGAGAAGTGTAAAACTTCTGTACCCAATAACGTTGATGTCAATCTAAAACTATGAAGGTTGCTTTTGTTTGCTTGATATTACTGATTGCTTTAACGGAGGTAAGCTCAATCATAAACTGATTTGAGTTTTCTAGCGTTTTGATATACCCAGGTGATATACTCTGTGGCGCAATAAGGTTGCCATGTTTATTAAGGACACTTGAAACAGCAGGGCTTCTCCACAGGCAAGATAACAAGCCAGTGTCCTCGTCTTCATTCTTTCTGCAAAAGGCAGGAAAAGTCTAAAAATTGCGAGAACATTAATTATCGGGAGAGACATCCAGCTGGGCAGTGTCAGGGACGCATAGTTCAGTTGCCATGTTGTTTTCGATTCGACGTTGATGACAGCGCGCGCAGCTGCGCAGCTGGTCTTAAACAGTCATTATGAAGTGATTACCACTTTTTGCTAGCGCTTGGAAATTTTATTAAAACATTATGAATTATACCGATTTGTGCAAGTCTCAACAAATAGTAAAGGGTATCTGTAAAAAGCACCAAACTGTGTCAGAGGGGTTCAGGGATGTGGGAAGCTGTCATGAGTTGATGTTGTATTTTTCAGTCATATGGCTACAAGAGATGCACCTATACGAGCTATAGTTACGCGCTGCGGAGAAGCGTCACTTACTATTATAGGTAAAGTTTGATAAATCTTTGGTTGATTGTTTAGTCATTTGTATTTCGAGAGAATTGTGGAAGAATGATATTGGCAATGGTTCAAATATCTTGCCAACAGATAGTTGTTTAAATATACGTGTGTTAATCATTGATAAATCAGACTTTCATATAGGGAAGTTCGATTGTAATAATTTTGTTTATGTCTGGATTTATGAAAATGGTGATTATGAAAAGTTCACCCTATTCAAAGAGAAAGTAGGTGATATAAAAATTCAAAGGGGGTGTCAGTCTTTTTTCCCTCCTTTTTTTTCATTGATTGCAGTGATTTTTGGTACAAAGGGACCGACTTTTCATTTACACTGTTTTTATTACTTTGGTCATATCTTATATAAATACATAACTGTAATTTATGTCTCAACACTGGTTGGAATATTTTTATTTAATATAATTGTCATTCCTTTTCCAAAAGCTGCTCCAGCAATGCTTACTGTTGTGGAAATCGCAGCTGCTGTACATATGTGTATGCGAGATGGTACCTATGGTGAGTGATCCAGAGTAAGAAACTGTTTAAGAATTAATATAGTGGTCAACTTCCATGTAAAATTGAAAGGGTGACTGTCGTATCTTTTAGTGTTTCAAATTTGTGGTTTGAGCACTGTGATGGTTATAGCGTGTTTACAACAAAAACGAACAACATTAAGGGTGGAAAAATTTGTCAAAAAAAATTGGTGCCCCATAGGTGTACATTGAAATGCATTTATGCTTGGCCAGTCAGAGCAAGAACCAAACTGCAGGTTAACCCATTAAACTAGTTATTTTCAATACTTCTGACAATTATCAAGGTTGTAAAATAGATTGTTTAAAAGAGTTCTCTCCAAGGCATATGACATGGCCAAAGAAGTAATATTTCTTTATTCTTGCCCAAACAATTTTCCCTTCACTTCCATTTTTTTCACCACCCAGAAACTGAGTACTGGCAAATTATGAGTAGCTGCATATAGCCTCAGGGTGTGATCTGACATAAATTTTTGTGTTCCCGGTGATTAGCACACCCCATTTAAAAGTAGCAGCTATATTTAGTTACTTCATGCCCTAGAATTCAGAGTGAAGTGTGAGCCAGAGAAACTGTTCAGGCTTGTAGACAGACAAACAATCCCATGCGCTGGGGGAACTCCCATATAAAGGACAGGGTGCTTGTTGTACTGTTTAGGGGTTAGTACCTAATGGGGTGTTCAGGCTCAAAAGATCCACAGCGGCAGCTTTTGTGGTACCTTTTAGGGTACTGAGCCGAAAAAATATGATAGGAGATATTTGAAAATCAATTGACTCAATTTTTAATTTTATCTCAAAATTGGTCTGTCTTATGGGTGAAAAAAATTTCAAGCCACACCCACAAAACAGGATCTTGGTACCTCTTAGGGGTTCTTTTCAAAATTTCTGATGAGCTCCCCACTCCTTTTTATATGGGAGACCTCCCCCTGGGGGTTAAAGTACTTGACTGTACAAGTATTAAATTCTCAGAACGTTAGCTAAAATGTAATTAATTTAATTTTGCAGGTTCACTGTTGTAACATTTGGTGTCATTGTGTTCATTTTCTGGTGGTACTATCGCTATCGTTATCGCCCACGCCAGGTCATTGTTGCATCAACATCCCCTGGAGTCGTTACTGCTGGAAATGTTAATGTGACGAGGGTAAATGCCCCTTACCCTGTGTATTCTCAGTCGGGACCAGTCACCATCATGCCAGGTGGTTCAACTGTGCATTATACAGCATATCCACCACCAAGTTACGCCTTTCATACCCCACCACCAGCCTACACTAGCACTAGTGTAGTAAAGCAAGGCACAACAGTCATGACCGGCACTTCTACTCACTAGATTAAAGCCATAAGAATATAAACCCTTTACGTTCAGTGTCAAACCTCAGTTGAATAGACTGTTTTCGATATATTAAAATTCAGCTTTTTAGTGAGGCCTAGAGGACCCAAACGAAGGGAATTGAATGACATGCTTATTCATTTGATTTGTTTGTGTCCTCCAGGCCTCACTGTCAAGCTGAATTTTATTTTGTCGAAAGTGACCTATTAAGGTGGCTGAATACAGTTTTGCATAAATTATTTGCTTTTACATCTAAACTGTTGCAGCTAACATGCTCAACATTACCTTTCTACAAGATAATTAAGCTTCTTAGAATAGGAGATCCTATTTAAAAATGGCCCTCAAGGGGAGCTCTTAGTAGAATAAGGTGTTAAATCAAAATATTATGGTGCATAGACTACATGCTAAGACAAAACATTTCATATACCACAGACTGTTACAGTTTTACAAGAAAAAAAGCATCAAGTTACATTTTGCAATCCATCTGAAACAAAAAAAATAATGCATACACAGTTTTTTTCTTCTTGTGATGATGTATTTTGCAATTTAAATTCTTTACTACATGTATATAACTCCCCCTTCCCCTCAAATAAATTATTTGTAGATCTAATCAGCTACCTTCTTGGTCCAGAGAGTAATATGTTGTACTATAAAATATAGGCTGCACTACTGACATAATGACTTTCTTGTAAAAGTTATTTTTATTTAGAAATTATGTAAAATTATATAAGTTGGTATGGATATTAAATGTTTTAATTAGTTTATAAAATATATCACACTAGCATTTTGATGTACATGTATTTTATGGTAATATGTGCATGTGCTGTGTACTGTTTTACATAATAAAGTGGTACAATAAAGCATATAATATGCTTTTAAAATTGACACAGCTGTCATCAAGCTACGAATTTGTTGCAAATGTACTTACTGAAATACAGTTATAAGTTATTGTGAATAGTTAAGACAATTTAAAGACAGTAAGACAATAATTTGGCTTTAAGTGTAACAAGCTAATAAACCAGCTCTGTAATGTGAAATTTATAATACCTCTAGACCTCCCATAACACATGGGATAACTGATTTCCTGCAGTCCAATACTTTATAGTTTAAATTTCTTCTTTCAGTCTTCCAGTATTGATCAGTGCTACATTGCACAACATTGCATTTTCAATAATAATTACATTTCCCTTGATATATACCTTGCCTGCATCGCAGACACTACCTGCTGTGGGTTAATGACAGGTAAATGTCCATCCGCCTGCAACTAAGAATTCTTAATACCTTGTGAACACTATTCTCTTGTTTGGTCAATTGTCTGTTTTCTAGTGGTTTCGAATACTCTAGTATACTAAGCCTAGCCTGTGAGCAGGTTTTGCACTTAAACACTGCTATCTGACTTTTCACTTTGGCATGCAAGTGAGTTTACAAACGACGCAGCCAGCCTGCTCTCAGGCTAGCTTAAGGCTAGTTCCAGTCCCTTCCTGTATACATCGCAAATGGCCCAAAACAGTGAGATTTAGCAGCAATTTAATCTACACTGTTTATCAAATATTCAAACTACCACAAAATTAAATTGCAAGCAAGCATGATGTTTTTTCTATCATCTTGTCACATCAGTAAGTTGTATCACGTAACATTCAAGGAGGGCAACAAGTCATGTGAAAGCCGACCTAACATAAAGAGTATTAAATTGCTCAGTGGTCTTCAGCAGTCTCTGTGGCTGGCACAGCATGCATCACCACCCAGTCTTGAATCTTTTTTTTTTCTTTGAGAAATTCGTTTACCAGTTAATTAGTCACTGGATTTGAAGAAAAGAATATTAAAACACTTAAACCACAACGTTTGAGTTTGATTTTTTTACCACTATATTAGAAATACAAGTTACAGTGCACATAGATGATACACAATGTCCAGTTGCAAAGGTACAAGACAGTCCTGCTCAGTAACTACGTTGTTAGTATTCAAATCCAGCCTGCTGGTAACCAATAAGATTTGAGAATTTTGTTCTTGTTTGGATCAAGAATGATAACATGATCTAACTTTACAGCTTTAAAAAACTTGTCATTCAAGTTCTCAGCAATATTATTATTATGCAGGGGGTGCCTCCCCCCCTCCCCACCCCCGTGAAATGAAGCCTTCTTAGTATTCGCTTTTAAATTTGTTACGTCACCAGTCAGTTACGCCATTCCATACTGGTGCAACCCTCCTAAGAAAAATCCTGGATCCACCCCTGCAAAACTTTATAAATCTTGCTGAAATCGCGAACTTGAAGCCCTGGTGCGCGTTTCTGTAAGCTTATAGGCCTATCTGAAAGTTTCTGCCATTTTGTAAACAAAATCCTTCGTTTTAATACAAAACGTGAACAGCAGGTTTTGGAACTAAATCAGAAATCGATCGAGCTCAAAAATAACTCTCCGGACGTGAAATGATTACAGAAGGTTTGAGAAATGATGCCGTAACTCGCCACTGCACTGCGACCCGTGAGCCAGAAGACATTTTCCCGGAACTCAAGACGTTTCACGCTCCCCTCGACCCTCCCCTCGACCCTTCCCCTCCGGCCTTTCATCCTTAATCATACCCAGTCTTCTCCCTCGGTCAGCCAGCAGTTATTGGGATATTGAGATTCGGGACGTTCAAGATGTCTAAAGTTGCAGTGGTAAGCTACTCAATTTTGCATTTGTAAACTGGACTCCAAAATTGTTTTTGATCGTTTGACCTCTACTGCTGAATATGGAAACTGGAGAGGAATGTGTTTGCTCGTGTTAAAACACTACCTCCATATATAGCCGGCGACAGCATTAATTAGGTTTATTCGGCTCTTGTTTATTTAAGGGCTTTTTCAGCTTCACTGCAGTGTATAAAGCCACTAGAATACACTCTCGCAAGTTTTCTGTGAATGGCTGCTACTGGTTTCAAAATTCCTTTCCGTTATTTTTCTTCTTTACTTTGTTGTTTTAGATATGTGATCAGGGTAAAGTTTTAAAAATTGACTTCGTTTCAAGACCTGGTTCTTCTTAAATTTTTGCAGTGTCATCTTTGATTCCATCGCACTCGCTCTCTTGCTTTTTCAACCCAAGCAGCAAAACATGTTATGCTTGTAAACATATCAGGTTTTGAGCATGCGCAGTAGGAGGAGACAGAATATACACGTGTGCTTGTACTCGTTGGCTGGGATAAAAAGTTATCTTTCTAGGTGGGACACCTTGCCAAGGTATGCTTTTCAAAACTTAAAAAAAAAGATGTACCATTCGTGTGGCAACCAGAACACCAAAGGGCATTCCAGAACCTCAAACAAGCAATCACTGAAGTACCAGTCCTAGCCTATTACGACCCAGAAAAGGAGAACCTAATCCA
>Ga0126338_10000291_pt1 | contig 24897 bp, 15 predicted proteins | sample OrbCmetagenome_2_FD_92529 | JGI IMG/M metagenome (GOLD analysis project Ga0126338, IMG submission 92529) | Coral microbial communities from Petempiche,Puerto Morelos, Mexico - Orbicella C C metagenome | ecosystem: Host-associated > Invertebrates > Cnidaria > Coral | place: Petempiche,Puerto... | reverse complement strand
TAAAGTAGAAAAGCTCCTTGAGTCGAAATCAGATAAGGAAGATACTGCGGCGGAGAACTCAGTCAATGATACCGCGAGTAAAGAAACTGAACAAGAGCATGAGGCGATCAGTGCGCCAGATAAAACTCAAAGTGAAAAGATCGTCTTAGACAATCAAGAGCCATTTGATAAGACTCAGCTAGAAATAGGGAAGAAGTTGGAGGAGTTGATTTTGAACAGAATGGCACAACTTGAAAGACAGGAAATCCAAACTAAACAAAAAGGAAAACAAGAACATTTTGAGAAAGACCAAGAGAAGGATGACCAATCAGAAACGGAAAACGAATCTCGAAAAGGCAAGTGAGACGTGTTCAGTTTATCAGCTAGGTTGTGTCGTTTTTAACACAATAACTGGACTAGACAGCAGAAATCATACTAGCGGCTTATCGCATAGAAAGTTCTCAAGAATAGTTGAACTGCTGTGCCCGTAATCATCTAATCATAAGCGTGTCATTGTCGGTTAGATTAGTGAGTTACTTTGATTTTTTTTTACCCGCTCTCAGTAGGAAAGCTATTCCCACAGCAAATCAAAGTTCCAGTAATTGAGAACCTTGTACGCTAGCATGAAATTGACAGTTGTTTTAATTCCTTTTTTCTGTTTCAGCTGGCCAACAAGCTAAGAAAGATAAATTGTTAACGGAACTGGAGAAACTGAAATTCTTGAACGGGCCTTCAACTGTATATAAGGAGAGTAGGTTTGTGTATCTCAAACAGTGTGGGCTCTACGTGGAGGAATATAATGTGTCTAAGGTAAGAAAATCTGATCCCCAATGTAAAAGTCATTGCCTTCAGGTTGCATTTACTCAGCGCGAACCACAATGCAAAGCAAAGAAGTCTTATTCATCAACGGCGTTCATTCGCTACTGGATCTGCCGGGAGATTATCGATATTCGTGTATTTCCTAGCTGTTCGACGCAAAACAACAATGAAAGATAGAACTCGCACGTGAAAGATGTTCTTGTTTCTAGGAAAATGGAAGTTGAACTTGGTAAGGTACCGTCTAACTTAAATCAAATTTATGTAGAAGTCGAAGGAAACTTCCAAACTTTCTTATGATTTTAATTTGCCTGTACATATTACACCAAGACCTCGCGGAGTTACTTTAAAGAACAGTAATGCTCACTGACTCTCTGACATGTTTCTTTGTTGCCTTTAACTTGTAATCTGATTGAAACATACTTATCACCAGTCCAGGGCTTGGAGAGTCAAACCGGTCTGGTAAGTCATGGTTTCTACTACCACTGGGAACTCAGAAATTTTAATTGCCGAGTATTTAACTTACGCACTTGAAAACTCCTCTTCATTTATTAAATTTTACCCAGGTCACCATTCCAAGTACGATTTTTGTCTTTTCCTTAGACTCGTGCCTCTTGGAACAATGACTTATTCTCTCCATATTCATACTTGTACGAGATGCCGAAGAACTATCACACGTGTAACTCCTCTGTGCGGATGAACAGCACAGATCTGCGAGGAGACGTGTTCTTGAGCTTCCGAGTCATGTCCATAAAAGGAAGTACCATGACAAACAATGCTAACATCTGTGAGAAATATTGCTGCCAAGAGCCACGCTGCCAGGCCTGGACACTAAGATTCCAGCAGGCAGACACTGCCAACTGTCCTAAAGGTCAGCGGTACTCTTTATTTGAGTCTTAGTTTCATTCCAATAATTTAATAATGAAATTTAATCTTTGCTTGCAGTTTCAAGCATGGGCACAATGTAAGAAGTTATTATTGTTGTCAAATGCTACACTCTTCGTTAAGTTTGAGTAGTTTTCTTCCAGGTTTCAAGTAACCACAATGCTGACGCTAGGTTCCATAAAACGTTCATAAAATCTTGATAATTGAGCCCTAAGGGACAGAACATAATTAGCTCCGATTTACCGATTTGCATAGTATAAGAACGTGCCTTTTCAACAAATTCCTTGTCACTTTCCCCTGATGAAGGCTGAAGTTTTAGCCGAAACGTTGGGACTTTTACAAAAAGAATTTTACTAACATTTTTACATGTTTCAACCAGCGTAACGTTTTTCAATCATGAATAATTAAAAGTGTTGGTGCGTAGAGTTCGCAAGACATTGATTTGATCAAAAGGTTTCACTCTGTTACAGGTTCTTTCTGCTGCTGGCTTAAGAGTGCCATACCAACACCAATCCGAGATTCAGAACACTGTACATCCGGGATAGTGCACCGCGAGAGTACCAAACATCCACCCTCCGGCATGCGTTCGGCTGTGCCTCTCGGAGGGCTGGGCACTGGTTCATTTGAACTACGCGCGGACGGGACGATACATGAATGGACAATTGAAAACCAGTCCCCTGGGGGCTCGGCAAAACTCAACAAGGGAGCCCTGAACCTTGCTGTTTTTGGTGTAAGAGTAGCAGAACCAGACAAAAATAAGAGCGAGGCAGCGCTATTGAGAATACATGCCCCACATGGGTACCCCGGTGTAGAGAGTCTGTCATATTCCGGGTCATTCCCTGTCAGTAAACTGACTCCTGGTAAGCAAATAGTTTGCCTTATTTACATAAACAATCTTTTAATCTGACTTGCGTCTATTATAAGCACATAATAAACTGGGCTTTTTTCTTATTCATGTTTTATCCACCTGTGCTGAATGTATCACAATTATAACTCCTTTTTGAAAAGCGCAATCATGAACAAAACGCGACAAGTTGTTTTTGCTTCTTGTGTCAGTCGGCTCACTGCAACATAAAGGTTTGCTCTGACCGAATGTGAACACTTTTATTTGGTTTTGCCTGATATAAATGTGGGTTAAAATAAATTATCTGAAGGACCCTGATGGAATTGTCCGGATACAGACCACATCCATTACTTCGGCCATGTTTCCCCACGCCCATGGCCAGTTATGTTCCAATTGGCCCTGTGGGTGGTAAATGCTTTCTGCTAGAACACACCATAAGGCAACTCAAAATCGTAGTTTTAATGTTACTTGTAAATCTTTTCTTTTCATTTGGTTAATTCACAGGTGGTTCCATTACAGAAAATATTGACATGAGTCTGTATGCCTTCCCATCATTCCACGTAAGAGATCGTTTTAAGTCCGCGGTCCCCGCAGTTGCCTTTACTTTGGGCATGCGCAATAAAGCTAATAAACCTCTGGATGTATCGTTCATGTTCAACTTACCTCTCGGGCAGCAAGAAGACACCATCAGAGTGGGCGATAATTACGGCGAAGTTGTATTCACTAGGTGTGTCACTGTTAGATTATTAGCGTAAACGTGACATCTCAAGTATAAGCGTAACTTCAGAGAGCTTGAAAAAATGTCGAGTTTGGTAAAATCTTAAACCCTGAGCTATGTCTCCTATGGACACTTCAATAAAAGCATATCTCATTATTCAGCAAGCAAAATGAATTAATAAGATTAATTTGTATAGCGCTAAAATTAGTGTAGATAATCGTATGAATGCGAGTCCAATTAAGGATTTACACTAAGAGAGATATTTGAGAAACTCAGGAACTTTCACATATCACGAGAGTATAAATTCTTGATTAATCAGGTTTTCATACGATTACTCAATTATTATGTTATCGCCTACTATCAGATAATCGCAATAAAGTAATTTTTTAAGTCATGCAATAAATAAATAAACATAAGTATTCAAATGTACCTTACAATCATTACTGTAAATAAACTAACTAACTTAGCCAATAAAACTAAAACTAAGATTTCCAAAAAAAAAAAAAACTATGAAATTCGTTCATCTCCTTTATAATGAATGGATAACTTTTCCAGACTAGCTTATACACCATAAAAAAATGAATGAGCTACCTCGGAAAATCGTTTTCTGCTATTCTGCTATTTTTAGTTCATCCATTGACATACCTGAAAGTTATTTTCAATATGTATTACTTTCTTGACAGGATGATTAAACCCTCAGATTGCGCGCATGCGTGTTCTAAGATGCCCAAATGTATGTCATGGACAACCAATGGGCCCACCTCGTGCCTGTTGAAGGACAAAATGCCACTTCACGCCTGGGCCACCGGCATTGTATCAGGCCTTAAGGGAGAATGGAACGTTCAAGACTCCATGTTGACATGTCACAGGCCTGGCTTTTTCCCCCAGAGTGGAAGTGCGACATTGTATGCAGTAGACAATGATGACCGCTTGGGATCTTTTGCAGTAGCGGACGACTTTCGTGAAATCTGGGCGAACTTCTCTAACACTGGCAAGTACACGTAATGCAGATTATTCCAGGAAGGAAAAGAAACTGAAAGTAAATTCAGTTTGAACTGTAAATAAAAACAGAAACACCCATTTCGTTTTAAGCAATCTTGTATTTTCGACAGAACAGAAAATTATTTACCGTACCTTTCAAGCTCTAATTAAATGGTTTATATTTTTCTTTTAAAAAATTGGGCCGCTATCTTAGTACTGGACTAGTGCACTGAGCCATTCTTCCTAACTCAAGTTCAAACGAGGGAATTAATGTCGTCTCTAACCGGTTTCTTAGTTTCATTTTCAAGCTTCTTACTTTTGTCATCCAGGCTATCATGAATTATTTTCGTTTTAACTCTTAGGAGAAATTGGAGTTCCTAAGTCACTAAATAAAACTGGCCTGTATGGCGCCGCATCTGTGAAGACACAACTTCAACCTGGCGAGAAAAAATCCCTGACGTTAATCATGTCGTGGTATTATCCTCACCGTGATGTGGCCAAAGTCCATGTTGGCAATCTGTACTCCACCATGTTCAAATCCAGTCAGGATGTCGCTAAGCACATGCGCAATGATTTGGTTCAATCGGTAATCGATATTCAGTCGTGGCATGAACCGATCGTCGGGTCTGAGCCAGTGAAAAAGGCACCGATCAACGACAAAGTCAAGCATGTACCCAATAGCCCGGAAGAAAACAAAGTCAACCAGCTTCCTGATTGGCTGAAGGACTTGCTTGTTAACAGTATGAGTTTCTGGAGGTCTGGGTTCTGGGCAGAAGATGGAAGATGGCGTCAGTGGGAGGCCTTTGACTGCAATGATATCGACACCATTCAAAATGACATGCAGAGAATCATTCCTTCCACGCTTTTCTTTCCTGGTATGTCAAGTAATGTTTAGCTATCATTTGTTTTATCCTGGAAATGCAGACAATTTTGTTTTATTCCTTTTCCAAAAGAACGACTGCAAATTACAAAGTTCACAATGTTGGTTATGTGAGTAGATGGGTCAAGGTGTCTTTATATTACTTTACGTTAGGGCTAGCGCTCAAAGCTTCAGCTTCTCAAAAGTTGTCTCTATATCGACTTCAACTAATCTTGTAAACTTGTAAGTCGATAATCCATTACGTGTACATGTATTTTACCCGCCTACGAACGCAGCATAACTAACTAACTTTGTCTATATTCATTGACAGCAGTCCATATTCGTGTTCTCGGTATTGGACTGGAACTAGCTTGCACTGGAGGCTCATGGAGAGGAATATCATTCATTTGCATTTGAAAAGACTCCCCGCATTAGCCTCAACTGCAAGCTAGTTCCAGTCCAATACCGAGTATACGAATATGGTCTATTCATTCTCATTCTCAAGGCTTTGTTTTTAATTTGCTTACATTTTGCACAACTACAACAATTTTGAATTCGCCCCAGAACGTGTACCCTTAAACCCTTAGGAAGGTCACTGAATTGTTTTATCGAAGTGAGAGAGAATTCTACTTTTTTCTCCTATTTTCTTATATTATCGTATTGGTAACGCTTATGCGTTGTTAGCCTCATTTTCAAGAACGACATACTTGACCACAGTGGTAATAATTTTGCTGTTATGTTATTTGCTTAGAACTTGTAAGAGATCTGTTGATATCTTGGGCCGACAATCAGTATTCCAGCGGTATGCTACAGGAAGCACTCACATCTGGTTGTCTAGGACCGACAGGGAAGCTGGGTAAGAATATTGTTTTTGTGTTCATGTGTCACGTGAAAAAATTAACATAGCGGTTATGTATGGAGTAATCAACAGAGATGCCAGTCAGGGGACTGGAAGCCTGTTAAGGATTTTGCTTCTTCGTGGTGAATTCATCACGCGCTGATCTATTCAATTCGTTAGTAAATAAATAAATAAATAAATTAGTTTAATCTTTAAAAGAGATTCTTTGATGATATTGAACGATCCGGTTACCGTGGTATAATGATAAAATGAGACGAATGCTGATTGCTAATGTTATGTATTTACAGGTACATGGGATCACATGTATTCTGAAAGGCATGGTATTCTGAAAGTTATGGAAACAAATCTTAACATGAGCACAAACCGAAAGTTTTGATATTAGCAAAAACATCGAAAATAATCATGACATTGAATTCTATCTTGTCTGTTCACAGCCGTTACTGTTTTTTTTTTTTTCTTATGTGTACGAGGAGCGTCACTCACTTCACCTTGTTGTGTTCACCACTTTCAATCCTGTGCACTTTTTATTTTGAACTTGCCCTCAACAGAGCAAAGAGAAAATAAAAGTCTATGAACGGGCTGAATTAAACTTACAGCTTATCTTGAATTAACTCAATCCCGATCTCGGGAAAACTCGGGAACTTGGCCCAGGGTCCTTAATTTATTCTTAATAATAAGTTTGTTGATTTTGGATTCAATATGTTCTGTCCGGTAGATTACGCAGGTGGCCGAGTTATGGCGGACACTACAGCCATGTTCGTGGTAGGACTTTATCACTACTATCAGTGGACTGGTGACCAAGCTACCCTCGATCGACTTTGGCCGGCTGCAAAACGAGCGGTTGCGTGGGTCATGGTAGATTCCACGAAAGGTTAGCCATCTTCTTTTATATGCTATAATATTTATAAATTGCATCGCGAACAATACTCTATGCTGTGTCTTCTGCACAATCATGTTTGGCTGAAAGACTGAGAAACATTACCGCCTGTTTCTACTAAGGCAATAATCCTCTTTACTTTTAGGCACTGGACTTCCCTTTAGAAAAGTTAGCACATACGACATCGTAGCGCTGGATAAATTTGACCACGATGCTTATAATTCCTTTGTTTACCTATTGGCTCTTCGTGCCGCGCAAGAGCTGGGGACGATAACCAATGATACCAAGTTTGTATCGACCGTCCGTCAATCATTTAACCACGCGCAGAAACGAGTCGATATCGAGCTGTGGGACAATGCAAAGCAGTATTATCATGCCTGGTGGGACATGGAATACGGTTCACCAGAGTGGATCATGTCTGACTCCTTATATGGGCAAGTTTGGGCTTATAGTCTTGGTCTGGGAGATTTAGTCCCTCGCAGTAAATTGAAAGAGCATTTGTTGCGCGAGATTGAAAGGAACGATTCTCCTTTTGGGCTCAAGGTCTTGAACACGGGAGAGGTAGAAATCACTCCTGAGGATACGTCAATCATTTTAAGTCGGCACATTCCCGGATGTAAGTCGTTGGAGAACATAACGAAGCATAATTCTGTTTGGATGGGAGCAGATGCTGACTGGTCCTCTCTTATGCTGCATTTAGGTGAGGAGGAAACCTTTTGATGTTAATCCTTTCCTGTATTGTTTATACGAGTATAGACTTATTGATCTTTACGTATTATTCATAAGTCCTGAGTCTTAAGAGTAGCCATACTGATCACTGAGGGAGGATTTCTCGATATTTGTCTCAACCAGCAACACAAAAATATAGGGGAACCAGTAAGGAGAATTTGTACGTCAACGTCAAAGATTAAAAGGTAAAGATTTGTCACCTAGTGCTATACGAAATGAAAGCAGAGCAGTGGAGGAAATTTAAATGTTGGTATCAGCGCTTAAAGGATTAAAGAGAGAAAGCTTTTTAAGTGTAATTGCTTAAATTGTAATTGTTGTTGTTGTGTTCTTACAGACACGGATCCCATAATTGCTTTGAACCGAGCAAAGAAATCACTCGATCACTGGCGGTCCACTTTAAATGATCAATGGAACGTTCATGGGCTCATTTCCAGTAATGGTTACGGACTGGACGGGCTCCCGTGGGCCACTTCTCATTACTCCTTCCATCTGGTACTATGGCACATCCCGCTCGCCCTGTCAGGACAACAGTACTTCGCTCCCAATGCAACTCTGACTTTCTGGCCCAAGTTCCCAATACCATTTAATTTGCCATTTTTTACGCCCAAAGCGTTGGGGACCATTGAGGGAGCATACGTGAAGGGAAACGACAGGGAAGAAGATGATAATGAAGAAGAAGAAATGTTTACATTCACTGTCAAATCAGGTGACAAAATGTTTTACTGAATTAGCGCGTTCATTTCGACATTGTTTTAAAATACCGCACTGCCAAATACTATCCCGACGACCCGGTCGATAAGTCCATATTAACAACTTATTAACCGAACAGTCGAGGTTAATAAGTTGTTTACTATATGGCCTTTTGGTTTGTTTCTGCCGGCCCGGAAGAATAATGCTATAGAATTAGTCCATCAGAGCGTTATGTCAACTACAAACACAAGCCATATGATAATTCTCATGCATTTTTAGATATTTCATAGCAGTTATATAGTCTTAGTTAGTTTAGTTAAATATTTATTCCCAAATGTGAAAAGAAATGTTAATCTTATTTGTAGTGGTTATGCACTTACCTATACAAGCACTAAGCTTAGCTAGTTTACAGGCATGCCACTGCAACAAAGGAAACATATTTCGAATAAACGTAACATAGTTTATATACATTTTTGCTTTGTTATTTCGTTTTAAACTAACCGCTGCGTCCTGTAGACTCTGCTTATCAAGTCTATGGCTCGCACCTTACCATAGCTAAGTGTACGACCAAGTAAAATATTGACTTCATATTTGCTAAATAAATAGCTAATGAATACTTTTAACGTTGTCACTTTTTCAGGTTCGCTTAGCCTCAAAGAGTTAGCCATTCTAGGAAGCAGGTATGGCGAAGGTGAAATATCAATCAAGCAAGGAGAGGCCATCACGTGGTCTCGCCCAAAACAGGACGTGAAAAACATTTTACAACAACTGTAAACTGAGACATCGCCTCAGAACAGGAGCTTAATCACGCAAGCCCTACTGGGATCAATTTGAGAAACGCCGAAACAGAATCAGAAAAAAGACGAAATTACCATTATGCTTTTCACGACGAACACTTTTACTTAGTTCTGTGAACAGAGCAATTTACTTGTTTTGGCATTTTGTTTAGAGAGTAATCCAATTCACTAACTGACGCCATTCAATTATCCGCTGAAATAATTTTAGCGCGCTAAGAGCTGTTTCCAATCTCTTTGCTTTTTTGAGTAGAGTATTTATAATTTAGTCTATCGAGTAGAGTATTCATAACACGAACAAACATATACCGCCATTTAGTAGGATTGAGGTCAATTTTGTTTCTGTTTTGTATGCAGGCAGTGTATAAGTGTATAACTTGCTTAACTTTGAATACAGTTCAATTAAATTTTATTGCAATTTTGGTATCGTAAGAAATGTAATTAAATTTAAAAAGAAATTTTGCTAAGTGTAGATAAATGGAGGTTATCTACCAGATGGTGTTTAAATTGCAGTACCTTTTTTAAGCAGCTCGGGCTCTACGATCCAGCAGCCAGGGACCTTTTAGTTTTCAGGTCTATTCTTAGTTGTTACGTTGTTACTTATTGTTTATCAGAGATCTCCGTGCCGCATAAACAAAGTTCTGCAATAAACGTGTATATTTGACATCCCACTCATTAGGCAGTTCAATCGACTTAAAAATCTAATTCTCACTGACGGTATCCGAAAACAAACGTTCTTTTTAGAAAAGAGCTGAAGGATATTCAGATTGTTTTGCACCAACAACCCTACAGAGGTTGTTTAGTTGAAAGGCTCTTTGAAAAAAAGAAATATTATCCAAAACGTACAGCAAATATGAATAATAAAAATATGAAAAAAGTTAATTGCAATCATACTTTGTTCGTACCTCGCATAACCAATCATCTGCATTGTCAACAAAAGAAATACGTTGGTTGACGTACATGTAAATAATAACCACTTAAGATAGAGTATAACCACGGTTGCGCAATTTTTCCAAAACTGGCAAATGACGCCTTGGGGTCAGTGAGGCCTACGCAACTTCTTCAAATTGCTTGTTAACTAATATTAAATGTCGACAATCTACTTAACATGTTACTCACGAAATAATCTCGCTTGAATTTTACTTTGCAATTGTGATGGAAAGTTCATTTTATGATGGCGGCTTTGATTTAATCGCATGCATATGCATGTTTGGCGTGCGTCTATGGAGTTACGATGAAGTGCACGCGAGAAGCGCAAGAGTTGTCAGAGGCGTAGCAGAGAGCAACTCTAGCTCTTCGCGTGCTATTCTGCGCTATTTGGACTCGCACAACTTAAAGCATGAACCAGTTCTGTTTTAACAAAGGGAAAGCGATCGCAAACCAGAAACAGCTTTTGTTTACGGTGGTGAAATTATACTCACTTTTATGGGCAGTACAGATAAACCGTCTCTCTCCGCCCCGTTGTTTGTGTTTGTTAATACTTAGAGTGGTGCTAGAAAATCTCCAACGAAAGATCTTCACCGTCAGTCACCACTTTTGTAATAAACAAGTATTTTTCCCCGCCTCGAGTTGGAGAAACGAACTCTGATTAGAGTGGTGATTTACAGCATTCATTTTTTAGTGCACGCTGGGGGTGTGCGTCTGTTGAACTATGATGCACGCTCGTGCTGTTGATTTAAACCGTGCAGATACACTTGCTATGTTCTAAAGATCTCTATTCCTGGCATTTACGGCATTTTAATGGTATTATCGTTTCTTGCGTTATTTTTATTTTAATTCACCAGTTTCACCTCATTCACTCAATTGAATACAATCTTTTGTGTAACGTGACAACCGCCCTTTCACTTCACTGAAGTGTATTCTGAGAATCTGCAAAATATTTTCTCAATAAACACAAATTTCTAAGAGCTGTTGAATAAAAAATAAAATCTCTCAATAAAATTCTTTTAGTTGGCGTTTCTGAACATACCAATCGCGTCCTTCTTATAGAGGAACAACTACTTTCACTGCAATAATAAATTCTGGCTATCAATCAAAAGTCAGTTGCAAGTTTTAAGCTTCAGTTGATCGTCAAGGTTTTGCGGTCGCTTGGTGACCTCTCGACATCTGTGAGCTACTTTATTTTCATAAATTATTTTCGGGCTATAAAATGCTGACTGGCGATGAAGCTCTGATTATACACTGGTTTAAAACAGATTAGGAGTTCGATTGGAAGCAATGTAGGACAGTTCAAACAAGTCTCATTCATCGGTTAATCAGGTAAGTTATGGCGACATTTTTCTGTATATATTTGTATGTTTTCAGTACCGCGTAGTTTCCTTACATAGATCCGTTTGTTCCAGAATAACACTACGAAGCTGGATCTCAGAGTACAATCAAATTCTATCATCCAAAATTCACTAAGAAAATTTTAGTACTATGGTGAGTTTGCACCGAATGTGGGGACATTTGAGCGTTAAGTGGGAAAAAGAATAATTGCCTTTGAATAATTTCTCGATAAATAAAAAGTAAATATCAAGCGACAAAAAAAGAAATTGTCTCTGTGAGTGATTGCACTGAAAAAGATACTGTAGCCGCTGCGGCTAGAGAAACGTTTGTGGAAACTAACTGAAATGAAAGTTATTTTTGTCACAACCGGACAATCCACCCTAAAGTAGCGAATAAAAATAATTGATAATACTTTACATATTGGTAGCACTTCCTATAAATATTGCATTTGTTCATTATAATTTTGGTTTAAGACTGATTAAATCCATTATTATACATTGAACTCACTATCTCTTTTCTGATTGGCCGAAAGCGTCCAGTGAATTTTCGAAATCAGCACTAGTGACGTCATCTAGCTGTAGATTATACAATAATCATGTCAAGGATACTCAAGCTATGACCGCGGTGCATGATTTCTAAGATTAATCATGTCAAGTTCCCGCGCTTTGTGTTGCTTGCCGTCAGTGAAGAAGCAAAAACAAGACTTCCATTTTCTTTTTCATTCAATATATAATAAAACGCTTATTAGATTCGGTTTTTGTGATATCCGGAACGATCAAAGTCCCAGTACGCCTACAAGGCTCGACCTCACGAAAACCTCATCCAATGATTGTTTATTACCTCCCTGGCCTCGAGCCCAAATCTTTTTCTCACAATCTAATCACTTCCATCATTCTGGCAGCCTCAACACTTCAGTGGTTCTAAATTAAGTGCGTTGCCTATAGAAACAATCAGTTTTCTTCACGTTATTGTTATTAATCATAAAAATTACAATTTCCTCGATTGTGATTGGTTTAAAAAACTCCTATTTTCCACTAATTCACTTGCCAAGTTGTTATCGGAAGGTTTGTTATTGGACAGTTTGTTATCGGACAGTTCAATAAGCCAATCACGTTCAAAGTTGTAGTTTAAATCAACCAATCACATTCAAAGTTGTAGTTACTTGCGTGCATGCGTGCGTGCGCTTGCGGTCGTGTTTTTGGCGCCTAATTGCCGGTAGGAGGCGCGGTGGCCTTAGAATGTTTACATCTCGTTTATAGGTATTTTAATGCAAATTTTCCCTTTCTTTCATAACTTGGCTATTCTTTTCTCGGAAATTGCAATTTTTATGATTAATTGGTAATAAGACTTCGTGTCGTCCAGTTCGGTCTGTAATCATACTCGTGATAAACAAATCGGACTCCCGCTGCGCGGTCGTCCGATTTGTTATCACTCTTATGATAACCGACCGAATTGGACTCCACTCAGTTCTATTACCATTACTTATTGCAGCTAATCATGCCAGCTGTTTCAGAAATTGCTCCGAAAAAAGCCAAAAATGTCTCATATTTGGATGCAGTTTTGCGAAGAGTGACAAAAATGGTTGCAACTGGTTTCTTTTTTTGTTTTGTTTGTTTTTTTTCTTTTGTTCTTTCTGAGATCCTAACACCTCTTTTTGGCGAAAGTTGACTAGTTTTTTCACTAACTTGATAAAGATATGCATGTACTATGAATTATGACTAATATAAACAAATGGATTCCAGAGCAAATATCTTATGAACACATAACGGAGCGCGCCTCGCTAAGATTGGGAATAGTTAGCAAATAGTGATGAATTAACTGCTCATGATCAACTCTTAAAATAATCGGTCTTAAGTCTGACGTCCAGCCTTAATTTTCGTAGTAATGCGATCGAAAATAGCTATGCGACCGCGCTCGATCAGGTGATAAAATATCCACGATTATCATTCGATGTAGTTTTTCCTCCTTTTCATTGGCCAAGAGCCCACCACGTGACCTGCAAATAACTGCCTACAAATAATGGTCTGCTCATACGTAGTACCCTCTAAATGTGTTTTACTGCAAAGAAGATTCTGCGTATTTGTAACCACATCGTTTACCTGAGTTGTCAGAGAGTGGTTTAAACATGAAAACAAACTTAGTGACTAAATGATAAAATAATTATTGAACTCGGTCATCGCAAAATATCTTTTATTTTAATAAACTTTATTGGGAATGATATATAATAAAGTAAAAACGAAAACAAAAACAAGAAGAAATTGAAGATAATAGTTCCCAAAAGGGAAAGGGCGAACGGGACGAGAGTACCCATGCGAGGCGCTTCCCAGCTGATTGGTCAGTGTCGCGCAGATCAATTATTTGCCTCAGCCTTCGTAGATAATTGATCTGCTCACCACTGACAAATCACGATATTTTGCTCAACATCGTCCAGTAATTTTTATCTATCTGTAGCTCACACAGATGAGATTGAGACCTCAACATTTTATAATTATTTTATCATCTTGATGCGCTTTATTTGTACTTCATTTTTGGTTTGAACCGTCTCTGTCACTCACGGTTGTATGGCATATTTACTTTTTTAAGGCATCATTTACGTTTTTAAGGGTCTCCACAGACTAGACATTTAGTTGTCGACAACTCATCGTGTCCGATGCAAGCATTCCACACATTAGAGTGTTAGTTGTCGACCACTAAGTCAGATCAGCGAGAACTTGGGAACTAACGTTCACTAGGCATTTTCACAACACAATACGCATGTTCAAATATGTGTCATGACAGTTACAGTTGCGACAACTAAAGCAGTTTCTCTTTTCGAATAGGGAAACTGCTTAGTTGTCGACGACTAAAAATTTAGCGTTTAGTTGTCGACAACTCATGACACACCACGTTTTTTAGTTGTCGATAACATTAGTCTAACATTTTAGTTGTCGAGAACAAATAGTTATCGAAAACTAAGTGCCTTGTCTGTGGAGGCCTTAAGGCATCTTTGAGAGAATGGATGTAATTTTCAAGTGGTGTATTATATTTTCAACCCAGAATACCAGCCAAGCAAGAGAATGAGTATTTGTTGTTTTTGCAAACTGGTTCTTAGTTTGGTAATGTCCAAATAGACCTTATCACGGTTCTTGTCTGAACCAAATTTGAGGGACGTAGCTGAGCTAGAAAGCGTTCAGTGGAGTTTAACGCAGCTACATCCCAAATTCATTGGTATAGATGCAATCCTTTGACTAAGATCTTTGCTTTCCACATATAACTCAATTTTTAAGAAAATTATTTGCCATCGGGTTAACAAACAAACACTTTAATTTCTGACGCATGTTACTTTCCAAGGGACGACAACTACATGTATCAGACCGATTTTTCCGAGACATAAACATTCTATTGTCTTATTGTCCACCACTAATGGGCAGATAGTGTCTCTCCGCAGATAAACACTATCGTATCACGTGATCAGTTTAAACCAATAGGAATCTGGCAAAATGTAATGCAGTGTGGCGAACTATGATTTGAATTAATTTGGACCTTTCCGTGTGCAAGTTGAACCAAGATGGCTACATATTTGTTCTGTTTGAAAATAAATGAAAAGAAAAAAATTCCTCTTACTGCCAATTTTGTATTTGAATTTTTCCATCTAATTATTTCCAAACTGGACCAGAATTTGCAGTAATGCCGTTAGCTGTAAGAAACATCTGTGATCATAAGAACATGTGAATTTCATTCGGTATCACATGACATTAGCTGTGTGTAACAGCTGCTAAGATCCTCAACCCAACGTCACTGTTTCCCTGATAATTACTGAAACATCTGTCAAGCCTGTTAACAATGCTTACAGATCGAGTCACCCTACTAGTTTAGCTCTACAGTTATTTTTTTCTATATATTATGTTTCACTTCACACTTCAGGCACCAGAAGCTTGTAGGTATTCTGTTCTGGGCATAATTTTGTTAAGGAATTTCCTCTTTTTCTCTCCGGCATCTCTCCGGATTACACAACTAAATCTTTTTAGTATTCGGATAGATATGAGACACTTCCAGTTTATTAAGAAGAGAAAATGGCTTTTCCTTCAGTTGCAGTCTAATTTTTGAAGGTTGTCATTTTTACTCGTGCTTAGGCCTGGGTGAAATCGGGCAGGATACACTTAAAAATTCGAGGTTTGAAATGGATGTTCGACACGGAAAATTAAATGAAATCAAAAAGGATTTTTTTCAATTTTTTTATTGCGCCAGAAAAAAATAATGAAAAGTCTGCCATTAAACTCACAAAATAGGCCATCACGATAGAGAAACAAAAAACCATGCGTTTAACTCTAGAGAGCAGTCTTACCATAGGAATAACTCGAAGAAAAATCTCAAGGAACACATTTAGCACAGTTAACGTATGGTTGAACTCGCAACAGCTCCCTCAACTGACTGTTCACAAATTCTTGGTTTGAGAACGTGCTTAAGTTAACATTTGCCGAAAATGGTTCGGAAACACCTTGGCAAACAAAAGCTACAACCAAAATTTTATGTACAGCTGAAATAAAAAACATTACTTTTTCGGCACAAAACTACTGAGCGACGACTCAACTAAATGTCCAGCAGGAACTTTTGGAATCCGCTCGCTCGGCCGGCTGTATTTCCGATTCTCTATCATGACACAAGAAATCTGTGAAGGCATCTGATGTCTTCAGGCATAACTAAAGGCCGTCTCTTTTAAAGTCAATGTTATTCAGTCACTAGGGGTTACGGTTATCTGTTACACAATCATAATAAGGATATTTTTCACGCTTAAGACAATACAAGACAAGACAAGCAAGAAAACATGTACTTGTAACACAGAATTTGTGAGGTTAAATACTGACATAAGTTAAAATTATCGACACGGTAGCTGCTCAACCAAAATATTAATTACTATAGGGTGCTGAAACTAGTTGGGTGACCAGCATCGCGGTATAAGACCCTGGCCATTACACATATGTTATCGCAGTACGTTTAAGTTATTCCGCGAAAGTCGAAAATTGGAGAAAACGGTCAGATTGAGTTCAAAATGGCAGATGTAAGGTAAAGATAATGCTTGCTTTCATTTGGTAGATCTGTCTTCGAAGACCGATAAAATAACCTGGCAGATTAGTGAGCTGGTTAGTTTGTTGGCTAAAAACTATTGCCGTATCTAAATTAGTAGATTCTACTGAACACTGACAACTCATAAGAAATGTTAACATAAAGCTAGAAATCAGAAATGAAATGGGGGGCAAAGTATATTTATCTTGGACGTAAGACACTCAAACTAATGCCTCATGAGATGATAAGGAACAGAAAGAAACGTAATGATATGAACAGAACAGAGCACATTTTGTAATGAAAAGTGTCAGTTGTGTTCACTGAGTCTTTGGCGAATCAGAATTAAATTATACTTGTTATGATATCTACATCATTTAAAGAGGTAAATACAGGTACCTTAATTTGATCCTAACCCGTTTCGAGCCGTTAATACGAGGACACTTTTATCGCCCAGCGGTGAACAACATAACCGGTGCGACCCACTGCCTGGTTACCGGCCGTCTACTTTAGCAGTCGTCACGGACGTTAACAAATGTTCCGCTCAGATGAATTTGTTTACGCCGATTTTGCTTCATTTTGGAAACAATGTTTTATTGTTGTTGTTTTCTTCTTTGGTAACTGCGCTCGTCAATTTCTTGGACAATGGCCTGTTTGATTCATTTTTTCACTAGAACCACGAGCTATCTAAACCTTGTGTTTTTTTCGCCGGAAAAAGCCTGGTACACCCCGGATTTTATACATTGAATGTGTACTTCGTGTTCTTCATGATAAAATAGCGAGCTGGCAGTTTTATATTCTCTGAAGTTTGATCTGGGGCCGGTAATAATCCTTAAAGGTACCGTTAATTACATTTTAAAACCAATGTTACAGAACGGAGATTTCGGTATTTCCTTGGATAATCCTAGACCACTTAATTACATAGATTTTTAACGATAAAACCATAATTACAAATCCGCGCTTTAAACGAGGTATTCAATAGTTCAGTCGATAAGCCTTCCATGAGAATTATCTATTTGCTGCGGAAGCTTAAAATTTCCACGTTAATGTTTTTGTTAGTGCGTGATGATTGTCTTTTTGCTACAATTCTGTCACTTCCTGTAAATAAACTTTCCTTGGGTTAATTTTTTAAACGGCTAAAACTCCGTGACTGATTTATGTTTTTTTATCATTATTATTTAACATCTTCAGAATTAATTGAAGCGCGCTTAATTTCTTCTGTGCGAACAAAAAATAGGTTATTGCCCGTCGTATTTTCTTTTCTCTGCGCACGGTTGTTATCGTTGCCAGTATTTTTTTTATGAATGTTAAAATGAATTTATCTTGGGTGTGAATTTCAATGCCCCGAAGGTTAAATCCTTTCTCGTTAATAATACGAAATTTTGTGTGTATGTTTCTACTTAAATATTTAAACGGGCGAATTTGAAGAATGCTCAGTAATATTGTGGTGAATGCAACACGTTTGAATGTTCTGTGCTTTTGGGTGAAAAGCTTATCAAATTGGACGTCAGCAAATGTTCACAAAATACCCGTTAATATGATAGCACACAGCAGCTGTATTTACGGCGTAAAGTGCACGAAGTTTCCGCGATTCTCCTATATCCATCAATTACAAAGCCTGATGGTTGATCTCATTGAGTAATAAAAGAACTAAGCGCTGATTGGTGGACACAATATGCAAATTACATGACCAGACGTTCGGCTTTTCTATATTTCTGAATTAATGCGCTCTCTTTCGGTGATTTCTTGTTCAGGATGAATTTTGATGAATGAATAATCTTCCCTGCTCATTTTCCATGACGTGCTCTTTTCGTATAACAGGTGACAAGGAAAACCAAGTCCAAATGTTTCCATGGCGGACGAATCGAAAGATCCCATCAAAAACTCAGAAAACAAGCTACGAGCGGCTACTGAGGTTTTCCAGCGCAAATATCGCTCAATGTCCACTTATGGGGAACAAGTCATCGATGATGCAAACCGTTCGAAGAAAGCGCTTTTCTGTTTACCGGAAGACAACCCTGTAAGATTCTACTGCAAAAAGATCGTCGAATCCAAGTATCCTTTGCTGAAGAACTTTAAAAAATAATCATCATCGTAACTAATATATTTTTGCTTGAATTTTCATCAGTTAGTCCCTTTTGTTCATGACACTTGTGTTATATTTAACTATATTACCTTACGGCTTGCCGATACCTCATGGTTTGGTTGATGTAATTTTAATTTCAAGCTGCCTTAAGTCTGCCCGCGATCAGTGTTCAGAATCGCCCGCGATTTTGTCGAGATCATCACGGCGACTTCCAGAGCGTGTCATCAGAAATGTTGACACGATGTAGAATACGATTACTCCAAACCTTAAAATTAAATTTTTCAGATTGGAAATTCTGCGTGATATTTTTCGTTTCTATTCCCTGACGATTCAATGTTTATATTACAGCGCCTAGGCACTTGCAACTCTTTTTGCATTTTATTTTATCTTATTTTATTTTTATTATATTGGAGTAACAAAAATTAGTTGCAAAATTGGTTGCTGTGTTGCTGTTTTCGTTAACTCTTAGTCCAGAAAGTTTGAATATTTCATTTTACTGACTATCGCCGCAAATTGTGTCGTTCTAATGTTGGAAGAGCCACTACCCAATGGAGATACAACAGATCGCAACAAAAAACTGGTAAGAAATGATTTTAATGTCTTCACTAACCAAAGATGCCATTTAAGTGAGGACTCCATCTCGGCGCAATTGCTTAAGGAAGCCATTTCAGTGCAGCCAGTACTTCAACAAAATTCAAGAACAAGAAACAAAATTTAAAGAAAATTGCCAAAAGAGTGTATGTGTTACGGCTGACGGGAATTTATCACCACGGCGATGTATTTATAACATTTTTCAGTTGATTTTCTGCTTTAATTTTAACAGGAAGAATCTGAAAAGTATTTTGTTATCATTTACTGTATTGAGGCTGCAACGAAGATTATTGCTAATGGATTTCTGCTTCATAAGGATGCGTACCTGCGAAATGGCTGGAATATCTTGGATTTTGTGGTGGTTGTCGTTGGGTAAGGTTTTTATTTATCTAAGTGACAGTAGAGTTTGCGTACATTAACATTCTGTTCCTTCAGCTGTCTTTATTGTCAATGCTATTTGGGCCGGAAATTTCATTTGCAGATGAATGACTCATGGGTCGCGGGAAACAGAGCGGCTTGGCATAATTCAAGAAAAAAAAACCTAACCAAACGATTTCTGATTCTATTACTCTCGCCATTTTAGAAGAACTCCTGTTGTGCGAATGACGAGAAAAAATAAACCAGAATGAATTATCAAAGAGTTTTGTTTAAGATCAGCTAGGGATGCCCCAGCAGGTCTTATTGAAATTTGCTCTCATTTCGCCGGCAATAAAATCGTCTTCAGAATAAATATTCTAAACAAGCAAAACATTCGCAGAATCTGGCGAATATTAAGTTCTATATATATCACACAGCTGTGTTGTTATGGTATTAATCCGACGAGCAAAAGAAAATTCACGAACCAGGAGCTTTTTTTAAAATGGACTTTTCCTTATCAGTGAAGTTAGATGCGAATTTCGGGCTGTTATATTTTATATATAAATATATTTTTGTATGTTCTGCGGGCAGCCGGGTGCTAGCTTTAAAATGTTTTTTGTAAAGCGAAATACCCTTTACCTTTTAGAACGAACAAGATTTAAAGAGTTTTTTTAGTTCACAATTTGTAGCCCTTGAACGAATGAATGAATGAATGAATGAATGAATGAATTTTCGAGCAGAATAGTGAATAGCATACTTATAAATTTCGGTTCGACCTCTTATCGGGTGCCAATGATATTACGGTGAGCCGAGCGGCATACAGATTACAATAGTTCCAACTCTAAGTATTTTCCTCACGGCAGTCAATCTTGCCATTGTTAACCTTCATTTATTTGATGTTTCTGAACATAAGGACCGTATAAATATTACTGGCATTGTTTTAAAAGCTAAGCAGTAAGTGCTAACAATATAAAACATTTGCAAAAAATCGCCTGTTCAACGAATTAAGCGAACAATGGACATAAATGCATGCTAACGTCTAACAATGACTGGAAGGTTCTTGATTGTTCTTTTTCATGCGCTTTTAAGAGTCGCTTTCTTTGTTTCAATGCACACCCGGTTCACAACTGCAGCGCTCGGCCGGTGGAAAATTGAGAAGAGTCAAATTTCTTCTTTTTTAGCTTTCTTGCTTGAATGAAAGCCGAGATCCAAAGCCTGCAGCACAAATGCGTTGAAACTGATATATCGGCAAGACAACTCGTGTTTTCTGTTTTTTAGCTTTCTTGCTTGAATGAAAGCCAAGATCCAAAGCCTGCAGCACAAATGCGTTGAATCTGATATATCGGCAAGACAACTCGTGTTAAGATATTTTTAGACGAACAAGGATAAGTAAAATTAAAGCCCCACAGGGACACCTTCCTCGTTCTTAGTAGCTTGGTTAGGATTACCGGTCCTGTGTTATCTTTTAGCCTGGAACGAAAATAGATCCGCGTAAGGACGAAATTAAAAATTAAACAGATGTTTAAAAACGTGGCTTAATCTTTGTTTAATTCTGGAATAAAAATTGTTAAATTGTCTTTGAGATAGTGCTCAGCGAATTTCACAGTTCTTGCTATTTATTTAATTGTTCATGAAAACTCTATCCGCTGTCAGAATTGCATTAAAAATTTTTTTTCGATCTGTTTTAGCGGTTTATTAACCCTTATGGAAATTGGCCTGTATAGGAACAAAATATCTGATTTAGAATCTAAATTAAGTGTCATTTTCACCATGAGGGAACACATTTTTTTTTTCAATTTATGCCATGTACACGTCCAGCATATAACTTGCTTCTCAAATTTATATGGTTGTGGCTTTTTGGTTTCACGATTTTTACCTCCGTACATCTAGTTTCTAATATGAATATCAATAATGAAAAGTGCATTGTCTTCCTCTGTCAAAACTGAAAGGTTGCTCTATAGTTTATGATGAATGCGTTCGGTTATCTTACTACCCTCCCCTCACTAACTGATTGCTGATCTGCATTTAACTCGTATTTGTTTTCGAAATAAAAATTTCAAACTTTTGGGCGACTTGTCGACATAAAATTTTGCATTCTACACTTCCATAATATAAATGTGTAATCGCGATATTTTGAATATCTCCATACCTTTTTTTCTTCAATATAACTTGTCCGTGTGAACATTGTTTTACCCCAGAAAGGAAACTGAATTCGTTCAAACGACAATCTAATTGCGTTCTTGCCGGATAATGTAAAAAGTCTCAATGTGAATCGAAGGATACAACAAGGAACAATTTTATTGATCATTAGATGTTATATTTATGAGTGACTTATCTTTTACGTGTATGTTCCGAATATTCTTGCGAGCGTAAATCTCTTTTTGCGGATATGTTAATCTGATTCTACATTTAAATAACTGAAACAAGATTAAACATTTCAGCGTTTTTGAAGAAACCTTTCTGAGGTAGCCGACGAATTTCCTGTTGCCGTGAATTATACAGACGCTCCGGAAAATACCAAACGTCGCCACTATTGGGAAACGTCCTGTTACTAAGCAACAACTCGACCGCAAAATTGTGGGCTCCGCTGAAATTCAAAACGAAATGAAAACGCTTATTTACTCAACTCATAAAATAAATTGCAGGCAAAACTGGTTAGATAAATATCAGAACGTGCTTTCATAGAAGGGAAGTTTGAGGTATATATAGCATCAAGAGGAAAATACGCAAGTGACAAGACGTTTTTGACCTACAAATGTAAGAAGGTATTGTTTTGCTGTTATTAAATTTAGTTGAACTCTGAGAAAACGTTTGATGCTTTGACAGTTTGTTTTAGGATCACGTCTAAATTGCTCTTTTGCGTTTCCTCTTCCTTGAGTGATCATGCCGCAAGACATTTATAATCCATTTCTGTGACAGGCTGGCTTATCGACAAAGTGAATCAGTAATTAGTCAACTTTATAAGAGCGTTAAATAACCTTTTAGCTAAAAGGAATCAAGCTGTATCAGGAATTGTGTTCGTGTTATGTCTTGAGAAAGATGCAAGGGTGTCTTGTTTTTATGTTCAAATTTCTGGCCTTAACTTCTCGACATCATAACTAATGCCCATATTCAAGTTACTGTAGGTTAAAAATATATCTAACGCCACATTTTCAGCCTACCTTTTTTCGAGTGAAGTGCATCTCAATATTTTTCCTGTGTTTATGCATATATTCTTCGTCTTTTCACGGTTTATTGATTATCATTTTTCTCCCTAAGGGAAAATTGGACTTCCCGAAAGATCACGACTTTATAGTCCTTATCAGAAACACATCATATTTGTCTTGTCTGGTGTTTTAATTCTTAAATCTTTTGTTCGCTTGCCAGATACAAACTTAATTTCTTATCAATTTCTTCTTTTTCTTGACGTAATTCCACTCACGGAGTCCAAACTCGATTATACAATGGGTGACGGATGACGTCAATGTCCGGACACTTAGTTCCTCTTTAATGATGCTGTCACTGGTAGTTTGAAATTGACCGTATTATGACTGATTTTCCGTTCATAATATCCCACCCCTGTCCAAATGTATTCATTACGAGCTGTTCAGTTCTGATGACTTGTTTATACGTTTCCCAGCTGTCTCTGACGGGTTAGCAATGCAAGCACTATTTTCCGAACTTAATTTTCTAATGATTAACAATACATAAATTAACGTGTAACAATTTTTGTTAATATATTGACTGTTCAAACCCACGTAATTTGCAGATTTACACGAGGCTAGTATTTTATTGCTAGCTAATTTCCATTTTTAGGCTGAGGCTATATTAGTGCTAAAGACTGTTTTGATTGACAAGGTCACATTACCGGCAGCTGGAAAGGCTTGTGGCGCATTTGTTGCTTGCTCGTCTTTATCTATTTATTGTTTTCAACCATGTTAAACTTCAGAATGATTTGAATGACAGCACATTCAAAAAATCATTTTCTAGATCGAGAACTTTCACAAGCAAAGTAAAAACTGCATTATATCCTTGCACACGACGGCTGCGCCCGCAGTACGAGCGGCTGTCAAAACCGAGCTGACCCATCGAAACGACACGATAATAGCCTTTTTCTTCGCAACTAACATTAAATATTGGCATTGCTAAGTTGCTCTGGCCACTTCTAATGCTTAAGTTGAGAATTCTTGGTTTAGAAGGACGATAAACAGCATAATTGGTTCAAAATGACACAACTATTTGGCGACAGCCATCGAAGAGCCAAACGCGGGTGACTTATTTTTTGGCGCCAAATCAAAAGCTTAGAGACACTGAAATGTTTGATCTTTTTTTTTTTTTTTTTTTTTATAATCTGATATGGTTTTATGATAATTCCCTTTTCGTGAATATTCGATGCCATCACCAGTGAGAAACGATGCCCGACTTCAATGCCTTTCTTGTTAACATGTATTTGACATTAGGACAGTACAGTTTTTCCAACTTGCTGAATCCTGATTGGTCGATTCAAATTTCAGGCGATTAGCCGTGTGCAAGGATGTCATGGGTCGAGTCTTATTACTATGTGGGCTGATATGTTATTTAACAGGTTGGTTGGTATGATATCTGACCTGGAGATTTCAGGAGATGGTGATAGCAACAGCATCAAAGAATCTGAGTCGCTGAAGGTCCTCCGGGCAGTGCGAGTACTCCGTCCCCTTAAAATAGTTTCTGGAATACCAAGTGAGTGAAACTTGTGCAGCTGCTCTGTTGTCACTAGTCTGCCTGTTCTAACTAATTAACGCAATCATCATTTTTCTAACCGCAATAATAATCATAATCAAATTTGGACTCAATCTAAAGAGCGACACGAAAAAGAAAACATTTAACCATGCAAACAAACAATTCGGCCAACGTATTAACACCCTGGTGCCTACGTGATTTATCATTTGGGAGGTCACAACTGCGCAATTTGCCACACGTGAACTGATCGCAGGAGAGTATGTGCAAACAGAACAATTGTAATCTCCCAAATGAATCGTCACATGATTTAATTGGGTAGTCCTTAAGCACATTGGTGTTCAGGCAGTTGTACATTATACGTTTTTGTCACTGAAGTGTTCGCTCTCCCAAAAAGTTGCTAAAATACTTGGATAAAAAATCGTTATTTTGGTTCTAAATTTTTCACCCTAACAATGGCTGGCAACGAAGTATAACTGTTTATCAACTACCTTACTTCTCAGGTCAAACCGCTGACATGAGCTCAGTTTCCACTCAATTTACTTATTCCGAATTTGTTTGTACAAAAAACGTCACTTAAGGTTATTCTATAATAATAATAATAATAATAATAATAATAATAATATTTAGTGAGGGAATCCAACTCGCCAAAGGCGGTTTTCAGTGGAGCCCTCCTAAATAAAAATCGCCTAAAAATGACATGGGGAGTGCGGCAAGCAACATGGCGTCAAGTATCACGGGTTTACGGTGCTCCCGCTATTTTTGCTTTTTACTCCTTATATATGTTGTCCTCTTCACTTTTTCGCCTCAAATACCGCTACTTCCAACT
>Ga0126338_10000290_pt1 | contig 24922 bp, 13 predicted proteins | sample OrbCmetagenome_2_FD_92529 | JGI IMG/M metagenome (GOLD analysis project Ga0126338, IMG submission 92529) | Coral microbial communities from Petempiche,Puerto Morelos, Mexico - Orbicella C C metagenome | ecosystem: Host-associated > Invertebrates > Cnidaria > Coral | place: Petempiche,Puerto... | reverse complement strand
TTATGTTAGTGTCCCCAATTAGTTATCTTTAGCTAAATACTCCGACACTCAAATAAAGTTTATGTATGTATGTATGTATGTATGTATGTATGTATGTATGTATGTATGTAATCTATTATGTTTGATGAGGAGCGATTTAATAGATCCCCATGGAGTCGGTAATTAACCGCACGTCTCACAATAAAAAATAAGTCGTCCAGATTTGGAGTCAGAGGAAGAGTTGAGTGCGTGTATTACTGATGATTTAACACGTTTAAGAGTCTATTTCTAGTTCAATTTTAAACTAGCTAAAGAGGGAGGAGGAAATAGCAGTTGAAAGTATGTTAATGAATTAAGTCTTACTTGTCGTATTGCTGATTGCATATGGAAAGAGTTAACTATTACAAACGTATGTCACTGCAAGCGGGCAACGAAACAACACGAAGGCGTTTGCCCGTTTACCAGCAAAGACCAGACTGCAAAATCAAGATCACTCGGAATCAAGTGTGTGTCCTGGCCAGACATACACTGTGACGGTTTTTTCTTCGACAAAACTTTATCAACGACGGATATCGCACCTGCAAGTTGTTATGAAAAAGATTTACAATTTTCTCGAGAAATCTGAGCTGCCAAATTTAATACTTGCGGTGAAAATTAATTGACTTATTCTTTTCTGCGGTTTCCGGGCTGGAAATAAAAAATTTGCAGAGATCAGACCAGGCTCACTTTCTCGTCTCGCGGCTTCGCCGCTCGATTTCGCGCTCCCGGCTACGCCGCGCGTTCTTGCTCCAACATGAGCCTGCTCACAGGCTCACGTTCACCGCTCGATTTCGCGCTCGCGGCTACGCCGCGCCCTCTTGTTCAAACGTGAGCCTACTCGCAGGCTAGCTGTCAATGCATGGAAAATATTAGAATCCCACCGCTTCATTCTATGACGAAAAGGGAACTATAAATTAAAAATCCGCGCAATCTCCGCGAAGTGAGGTGTTTCATCAATTTATATTGAGAGTGAGGCGCGGCGGCCTCATGGTTAGTGCGCTCGTCTCTGGATCGAACGGTCCGGGTGGGAGCCCTGGCCGAGGATATTGCGTTGTGTTCTTGGGCAAGACACTTTACTCTCACAGTGCCTCTCTCCACTCAGGTGTATAAATGGGTACCGGCGAATTTAATGCTGGGGGTAACCCTACGATGGACTAATATCCTATCCAGGGGGTATAGAAATACTCCTAGTCGCTTCATGCTACTGAAACCGGGATAAGCTCCGGTCTTGATGGGCCACTTGGCTCGTATGCAGACTTAACCACATTGAAAGTGAATAGTGAGAAGTAGTTGTTTCATTCGTTGAAAAACAAGTGCTTCCAACAAGTGGTTCCATTCCTCCTCACAAAAATATCAAACGTCGCCACCCTAGGGCCCAGCCGGACAGTTAGGCAAATTTCCGAGGGTGGGAAAGGCAATCAGAGTCAAATGCCCCACGTATGCCCGATGTCCCCCTCCCTCAGACTTAACATTGATAGACGCATAACTGCTGCCGCGCACGTTCTTTTTTTCCCACGTGGCAGGAAAAGAACGCCTGAACGCATGTTGCTATCAACATCGCTACGATTTCTCATAATTATGCCACAACTTACGGCCAAAAACTGAAGAATTTACTTTAAGTTTCGTTAAAGTTTTTTTTTTTTTTTCGGAGAAGAATTTAATCTGATTTTCGTTTAACGTTTCTCTCTAGCAGGACTACATAAGAGAATTCTGTAACAAAGTCCGCCCGTGTCCGAACAACTACAGAAGAGAGAGTTTTCTGCGTGCCGCTCAACTAGCAAGGGACGAAGACTTCTGACCTGTTGGCCCCGTTTTCTCGCAAATACCGGACATTAATGCACTGTAGTTTACATTTTACAAATTTTGATAAAGATACATGTCATTATCAGCAAATATGTATGTTCATAAGTTTTGACTTTGTTTAATTGACTAATTGTAAATGTCATTGCGCGGATCAACGTTGAACCTGTTAAACTGGCTTAATGAATTCTTTTTGAATTGTGCAAAGGAAAGAAAATTAGTCTATATACGGATAGAGCAATAAAATGGGAAATAAAGCAATTCCTTTACTAAACCAGCCAACATAAATTAGTAGCTTTATTTAGATCTAGCGAAAGGCTATTAAAATTATCATCATCATCATCATCATTATGAGGTAAGCAGAAAACTTAAAAATATATCAACAGAACAAACAAAGAGAGAATGAAGGGGTAAGCGAGGTCATATTCCTAAGGTGATCGCTTTCAGGTTATTTTTTGATGTGGTATCGATCCAGTCCTCCCACTGATGATATTACCACCCGCGCTGCATCGATGTCTTCCTGAAGGAAGCTTGTAAAGCTGCTTGTGCTGTCCACGTGACTAAATTTTGCAATACAAGAAGGGCTATTGGGGAGTGTTCTCAAAAGAACTTGAGAAGGAACCTTGGAAATAAGACCTATATGGAGAATTGACTCTCCTGCCCTTTGTCCTCTCTTGAGCGAACGAATTATCCCTGAAAATTTAAATTGGGAAAAACCTACTTGTCAATTACAATTGCCCCTTGTTATAATTGAAGTGCTATTGAAAGTTTTAGCATCCTAGACTAAACCCCTCCTTGCCGGGAATTAAAAGAAGGTGGTAACTTTCTCACTCATATATCAGTAGTTTTGCAATCATGACTTACGAACTTGCTGTGCAGTTTTAAAGCGTATTGAATTGTTGTTTGTCCATCTATTTCGACTGAGCAAAAGCGAAGTAGATCTTTAATTTCCCTTTTCTTACTGTCATTTCAGCGTATAAGCCAGCGGTTTGAGGCATGTTCGTTATAACACTGTTTTCAATGCTACGCGACCTAAGAAATCAAAACGCATTTTTCTAATAGACTTCCGTCAATCAAACAGCGGTACCTTAGATGGAATGCTGGTCTGCTGATGCGGCTTCACGCTCACGGCGAAAATTAGTGAAGATAGCTGTGATTTATCGTTGCTTGAGCCCAATCAGGCTGGAGTTACTGTCACTGTAAGGTCTTAGGGGGAATTAGAGAATCTGTTGGCGTCTTGCCGACGCTTATCGCCTCTTTGCGTACACCTGTTTATCGTGCTCTCACATTATTAGCTTATAACTCTGCCGCATCGTCCAGCGACGTGGCAGACAAAACAGGACGCGCGCACCGCCTTCTAATTTTCGACCTACGGTCTTTGTCCATTGGATTTGCCACGATCCATTTTAAGGTCAAGGTTTCGGGGAAAAGCGTTTACTTTTTAACCTTACCTTAGTATCCAGACCTCCTAGTTTAATAAAAACTTTGTTGACTCCAGACAAGTAACCAATGGTGATAGAGTCAATATCAAACTTGACTGTTAAAATGAGCTGATAACCTGTGCATGTCTCGAAAAGAACGCAAACATCTTGATCGACTTTGTGTACGCCTCACACATCCTTCATGTAAATCTAGTTTAGATTTGCTCAATTTACTCTTTCATTTGTTTCAGTGGTTAACATACTTGCGATCAATTCGCATGTCTATCAGTGGCATAAGTAAACAGTGACATAGTTCCATCAAAACTTGTGTTAATTTAAAAGCAATCATTTGAAGGAATAAACGAGAGAGGAACAAAAATGTACTTGTCAACAGAGATTATCTTTGCAAATAAATGCGATAAAGTTGCTGTAAACTCTCCCCCGTCCTACAAAATGCACAAAGCACCCTTGGTAACAAGACCAGTACCCATCCCCACCCCCCACCCCCCACAAAAACAGACTGTGAATGAGTACGTACATACGTTCTGTTTACCTGTTTTTGGGGCCGCCGTCCTGGGACTCACACAGGCAGTAAACTACAAGTTCCAGGCTCAAGAGTGTGAGTCCCAGTTCTATGAACATGTGTCCGGTACCCTTAGGGAAAAATAGCATGTAGACACAAGTTGGCCATTTGGTGTTCTTGAAGATCAGCATGTCGAGGGAGCGCAGTATTTTGAAAATTTCTGCCCTGGTACTCCTTGCTTATTCTGTTAGACTTCTTAGTTTTCGTACAGGTTTTACATACATGAAATTGCCATCCCTATTGTACACTAGCCATAATGTACTTTCTCAGCCACGGCTCGTTAAGTTTTCGTCCTTTGGAACTGGAAGGAGTGACGTCTGCGTTAGTTAATTTATCGTGGCAAAGACCAACCCGAAAGCCTTAGTTACTTTGGTCATTACCCACATTTACTTTCTATTTATTGCCATTTTTTGTTTCTGTGTTTTTGTTGGTAACATGTAATATTTACTTTTAGTATAAATCTGCTAGCGTTTTATCACGACTGCTGTTCTCTGATTGGCTACGCTACTCACTATCTATTCTGTGATAGATAGTGAGTAGCGTAGCAGTGTGCCCTTGTTAACAAAATGACGGCCGCTTCTTGGCGTTTTCGAAGTGTCTGTGAAGAGGATTTGGATTAAGTTTTGAACGACTAGCAGATTTATACTAAAACAATTAGACTATTCGCTCTTGATTTCTATCGCGCGATAGTTGACTGGGGCTGCGCCCTCGTCAACTATTACGCGATAGAAATCTCGAGTTCATAATCTAGTTGTTTAATAGAATTATTGTAAGGAATAGTGCAAACAATAAAAATCTGAAATCTGAATCTGTCTGTTGTCGATTGTGTCAAGTGTGTGCTAATTCCTGTTTTAAAACAGGATGACCCACCCCAATGGGTAGCTGAAAATTGAACGACCCACCCTCAGGCCCTGCCAAGGGCTCAAAAACTGATGGCCCACGCCCTCTTTTTACGTGCATTACATTTTCGGTGGTCGTTTAATAAAGGTAAAGACAATAGGAAAACCCTCATCGGAATGACCAAAAGGTGGCCGCGACCGCTTAATAGAGGTGGCTAGTTAATAGGGGTTCCATTTACAGTATATTAATTTTACGGCATTTCAATAATTTCGGGACTTTGATAATTGGCTGCTTAATAAAGGGTGGCCGCTTCACAGGCGACCGCTTAATAGAGGTTCGATTGTATTAGTATACCAAAAATGTACTCCGATAGCAGCATCTGTAATTTTTCCAAACATTGTTTTAACAACTTTCCCAAAACACCCAAATTGTAAGTATGAACAATTTACTTCTTTGTACAGGCCGTATTCTTAATTTTATAAGTTGCTGATTCAAGCAAGATATCTCTTTTCACAGATAAAAATAATCTATTGTCGTGATGATTTTAGAGGTAAAATGCTTGTTCAAAGAAAACTTTTCGTCTAAATCAGTTCAAGTATCTCCAGGAGTAAAAGTGTTTCCACCGAGTATCAAAGCAGAAGTGTTTTAAGCTTTCCTTTCGTTGACCCTCACAAAAAAAAAAAAACTGGTCCTGTTAGCAAAATGTTTATTACTGACTTGAATCGTGATAGCAGAGAAACCGGTTAGCGTGGTTTTTTAACATTACATTTACATGGAAAAACCGGTTCGTCGATAGTTTGTGCAAATGGTAAGCAAAAATGCCTGATGTTTGACCTGATCATAATTCCAAGATGGCGGTCAAAAATGGCTGATGGCAAGCACATTTTCCATTCCGATATTTTGAACTACCTTTCAAGACGTTCCATTATAATTCATTTCGAACATTTCCGGTCGGTCGAGCCAAAATTGTCTTTCCGTTAAAATTCTTACCCAAATTTCCTGAATTTATGGGTAAATAGTAAACATCCCATGTGATGGTTTTGAAAGTTTGCTGAGTCAGGTTTGAAATGGTATTTTTAAAAAGTGTACAGCCAATTAAAAGCAAAATAAAGCACTCAATGACTTCCTTCCGTTTCCACCCTGTGCTTTCATCTAGCAGGGGCTCTTCCTTGTTTGGATTATCATTAGAATACAGACTCGGCCTTGTTTGTTTTCCCTAGCAACCAATTTTCAAACTTGTTATACTTGATCTTTTTTGTATGAATTATACGCTCCACCGACATGTGAGAAAATACATATAAATCCCTTTTCAAAGGCACAACCGGTTAACGAAGGCATTACATACACTGTCAGTAAAGCAAGGGGAGATGCAAACCGTATTGTCAATTTTACCCACCACAGGTTGAAAAGATAAGATTGTAACAAGTCTAATAAAAACCTTAAGTAGGGAGTTGACAGGCTTGAGCAAAATGTTTAGTCATACTTCTTTTGTGATAATTATAAACCACTGGGTCACTTTTTACCAGTTGGATGAATAAATGTTTAAATCGTTAACCATTCAATAAGAATAGAAATTAAATTTTGAAACACTACGTAAAGCTAGCCCCAAGTAGTTTCAGGAACATACCATGCAGAGACATTGATAATAATTTAACAGATACTTTCTCTGTTTGACTAAAGGTCGGTACTCGCTGTGCTTACCTGAATTTACCTCGATTAGTCAACTGAACTATCCCTACAAGTTTTCTGGCTCAAATCTTTTGTTGTTGATAAAAACGGGCTTTCTTTTTTTCTGTTTACTCCACGATGTGTGGACTAGTTACGTCCAGTAATATGTAAATCGCTACCGAGCTATGAAAACACAAAATTTCCAATTCAATCCATTGCTACGTAGATAATTAAATCTCCTGATCAACAATATAAATTTAAATGTTAAAACATGCAGATCTTAGATCAAGATTTTATTTATAGAAGATATCAACTAAGAATAACCACTACTCGTATGTTATTTACCTCGTCGACTTATTTTCGATAAGTGAAACCAACAGATACGTGTCGTATTGACATTTACATTTCACCTCACAAGGAAAAAAAACAGATCTCAAATTCCTTAAGTTTGAATATCTTTATCTTGCTGCTTAGATATGGAATTAAATCAAAGTCAGTCCGGCTATAAATGAACAAAAAAAGAAATATCATCCACAGAGTTCCGCCGAATGAGCGATGACAAAGAAGGACACCCGTCTTTTAAAAAGCTGTAAAATATACCTCGATCATGAAGGAAGCGTTTAAGATATTATACTGATTCCCTTGTTGCAATTGAAATCTAATGGAAAAGAGGTTTTCTTACTATTTTGCGCAATTCAAAAACCTATGCTTCAAACTTCAAGTATTGCAGGAATATTTAAGAACTATTCTGCAATTGATGATTTAGGAAACACTTTTAACATTCCTTTATTGACGGAGGAAATCTTCTTTCTTGCCTTATGTAATGAATGCGTTGCAAGTTGATGATATAAAATCAGTCGACTAATTTTCTAAGCGCACGGAAAAATAGGTTTAACTGACCCCCTTTAAAAACCAATTAATCATTCGCATTTTGTCAATTGGAATTAGATCAAGTCTAAGCGCGATTCGCAGTTGTTGAAAATGGCAAAAGAAAAATTCGATTGTAAAGGTTGAGTACACGCAAACATCAGTAGTTACAAGCAAAGAAATTCATTAGAGTATATTATCGCTAAGATTATCAAATTTCAAAAGTAAACATGTTAGAGTAATTAACATTACAGTTCGTTGTTTACAAAAAATATTTTACCTCTGAGAAAAATATTTATTAATTTCTTTTCAATAAGATCCTGAACGTCATGTATTTTTTATATTTTACTGCATATTAGATTATCGCTATTCAGGTGCTAATGGGAAAATTCTCTTTGATTTCTTGCTGTTTATCAAACAATGATAGAAGTGTAGTTCAAACGTGGTTTCAGTGAAAAATAATATATTTCACGATGTTCAAAAGAAACCATTACGGCCAACCTATATCGCAATTATTGAGTTAGTGTATGTTTTCAAACATTCGCATCTTTAATGTTACTGTTTGTTACTCGAATTTTCTTTGCTAAGGATGAGGGCCAAATTTTACATAAATAATCAAACTCTTTCTGACTTCACGCAGAATATGATACTGTTTAGTCTCCAGTAAGATATGAGAGGTTTAAGGGAAGACTTTTCTTTGGCAACGAGCAGAGACGAAACGAAATTAAAACCTCATGAAAACCTCATTAGCAGCATCATTAAATGCTGCTGAATTTGGGTTAGTTGCAGTGAAAAGCACAATGCCGTAAAAGCCCAGCTTAAGTTTCAAATGCGACATTAAATAGTTTCACGACCACGAATATTTCCTAAGGAAGCAATTTCGTTGAAGTGAGCCAAGCTTAAAAGACAGTTCTAATTGCGTTGGCCGGCATTCAGCCTACAGATTGCGGAAGCGGAAAAGCGTCTTTTTGTCACACAAAAAGTCAAAACAACGATTGTCCAAGCAATTAAATCCATTTGAAAAGCAATGCTAAAAAAATATTGCGCAAATATTGGGTATAAAAGACGACGGTTCCACACGTTGACTTTCACATTATCCTCGTCCAGTCCATCTGAAGTTCTGTCCGTTCATTGACTTCCGGCAAAGTGTGATACACCGCCAACATGAATTCAAGAGTAGCCGTTGTACTGTTTATCGTTGTCGGGACTGCTGTGTTGTTTCAAAAAAGCGACGCTTTTACTGCAGGAGCAGGAAACATTAAAAAGAGAGTCGTCACTGAGGTAACGAATCTTAGTCTGCTGGCTTTTACGTACTTATGTGTCAAATCAACGAAATCAAGTTAAGTTGGTCGTACAGAATTGATCAGACTTGTTAGCAATCCGTTGGGATTAATTTACTTTTGCACACTGCTTTTTTTGCTTCAGTACCGGGGCGTAAGTTAATAACTTAACTCTATAGCTGAAATTTGTGAAAAGGTCATACGACATCGCTCGATTTTGGCGCGGACCACGCCCACATTGAAAAAATTCAGATCAGATCAGTTATCAAAGCAAGTCGAAATTATATATCTATGTACACAAATTTGAAGACTTTAACTGTTTTTTTCTCGTGGTAAAATTTTTCTTAGACATGACGCTAAATTGAAGATGTTGTTATTATTATACGGGTTCGTGGGTTTACTTTGTGGGTATTTTGCACGCGACTGCCGTGAATGCAATTCGCCACTGGCTAATGATTAAAGGCTCATTTTTTTTAATCCATCTTTCTTTTTTGCAGACTCGTGAGCAAATATGTAATTTAAATGGGGCTGTACCATTCTTAAATTAAATACTACATCGGTATTTTTTTTTCCACCACACCAAAAAGATGGCTTCTGAATTTCGCCTCAAAGATCTGTCGGTACAATTCAACATCAAGCAACGGTGAGCTCTGAGTTCGCCTTTTCAACTAGTCAATGCTCAATTCCTTATAACACCAGGGAAATATGATAAGAACAAGGAAATACGCAGCCTCAGATTTAGTTTCAAACTTCTCCCCAGAAAAAAAAAGAATTCATATCTTAAATTAAAATTGAAAGGGTGAATTCAATGCTCTTGCATATATTGTATTTTTCAAAGGGTGGTCGACGGTTGCACCTGTTTCGTTTCAATTTAATGTGGAAAGGTTTGTGGCAGACACATATATTTATGTTTCGGCTTCTTTTAACTTTCTTCGAAGAGATCAATTTAGCAGTAATGGGCAATACACAATCCGTGATTGCTCTTTAAAAGAGTCTAGATTCCTATTAGGCACCGTTTTCAGCAGATTCACGTAGAGGGGCTAGTGTTCCTACGCAGTTTATTTGTATGTAATACAAGGAAAAGAGTCTGTTGATACACAAAGAACATCAATATTTTATAGCGAGACACCCGTTTTATCTGTGTATTTTCTCAATTTCGAATAATCAAAACTCAGAAATCATTCCTATTGGTGTAAATACAAGAAAAATCCGGACATGAAAAGTCATTTTTCCTATTGCCTTAATTGAATTTTTTCATCACACCAACGTTTCATTGCCGAAAACACGGGAAGTTATCCATACCAAGGAAGAGCCTAAGGCTACTTTTCATTTTGATTGAATTCGTGTTTGCAAACAATATTTCCTAAATTGAAGAACAAGGTATCATTAGTTTATAAACTTAGTGCACACGATATCCTATTTATATTCTAAACAAAGTTCAAAATAATGCTTTAGACTAAAACGGGACAAAACTGTCCGTTTGGAGTTGACACCTCGCATGTTTCAAAATTCTATATTCCAAATATGAATATCACATAAAAGCCGAGATAAAACGCGTCAAACACCGCTTATGACAACTTTTTCAAATTACACAAGTAATCGGGTTTTTTCAGCGATTAACTTCATAACAATCATGGCAAACGGTTCATTTTATACGACACGTTAAATTTGACAGTCTGTCGCCTTAAATGTCTAAATTGAATAGCTTGTTGGCAAATTATTAGGAGAAACCACTAAACATTATTATTGCGTTACATCACTTCTATTATCAGACTGTTGCTGAAATTCAAGTCTACGTTACACGCTCTATTTTCATTAAATGGTTAACGATAAAACAGCTATTCATCCAGGTGCTAAAAGGGTGACAAGTAGTTTATCACAAGAGAAGCATGCGTGCACCTAGCTCCCCTCCTTGTTCTCTATTAAAAAGAATCATCATATGAAATTGAAACAACATTCAATGGACTGAAAGGTAGCCATGCTCTCATTTTATTAGCATCATTTAGTCCCTCGATGACAGAATTAATGCGTTCACAGATTTTGAGCTTCTTCGTTGTAAAAATATTTTTCTTTGTTTCCGAGATAGAACAATTCGCCACTAAAAGATTTTATTTTTGTTGAATTATTGTTTGCAATTGACAACAATATTTCCTCAATGGTAAAGTAAGGTTTCTTTTGATATACGCATATTGCACACTGAACTACTTTAAAAAATAAGCGATATGAAAACTGTAAATTGAACTTACATGTAGAAAAGGACAGGGTTTTGGAAAATTCTCAAAATGTGAAGATTGATTTGTACTGACACTGTTGAGTGATGACTCCATATTGATTGAGAACACTTATAATTAATAATTAAAACTATTTTCGAGTAAAATGAAAAGCCTTTCTCTGTGCCGTAAAATGCGAATGTTATAAGACTGCAGCTCCTAGGTTTGTAAAACTGCAAAGACTTTAAATTTATAACGTTAGTTCAATTTTGATCGTGCATGAATTCCCGATGTTAATTTCCGTGGTTGCTGTGCACTGGGCAATATTGATTCATAGTTGATATCGGCCAAATCACAAGCATGTTTCCAAACAAATGTTTTCAATTTCCTTATGTATAATTTTACCCTAACGTTCGTAAACTAACTTGAGATTAATCAATTTTAAAACGAGTATGTTCAATGATTGAGTTTAAAATGGCTATCATCAACGAACGTCACGTGAACGCAATATTTAACAATTTTTTCACTTTAATATTTTCAATTTATTTCCTTGTTTATGCCGCATTTCTGTTCCGTATCAAGCAGTTAAGGACAACGGCGACTATGACGGAACAGAAGAACTTTCGCTCTACCTATTTATTATTCACATATCAATATTCCTGACGCGCCAAGAGCGTCGCGCCAGAAAGGTGTGAGCACTTGCCATCACCAAAGTAACTCGAATACCATGAAGGGTCACGAATTATAAACTTAGCACCCCTACAAGGTTATAGGATAGCCCATCCTCGGAAACACCGAAGAGGCTAAGTCCGACGACACAAAGTTAACCGAGCATGATTATCAGCGGGACAACCCGGCCTAGCTCCAAAAGCATTTGGAATCCCGGTATGCCGGGCTCAGCATTTGTAGCATTGCCTTTTTGTGTCCAACTGGTGAACGGGAACGGACATGCCACTTTCAGACCTTCCTGTTCTAGGTTATATTTACTACTGATCGGCAAGTGACCGGTTGGATGTAGTAAAGAGATTGTCACCGATTTTGTGCTCAATCAGAAACCGGAATTCGAAATGGTTTTTAAACTGAGTTTAGCCTAGCGTTGGCCTTCCAAATTTAAATCGAAATATTTTGAGACGCAAAATCTGTTTGATTGCAAGATTCCCAATTAAACAATAATAAGCCAAAACGAAAATAAAAATTACCGAAACAACAAACTTTTCTCAAATTGTTCGCTCACAACCATATTGTCAGAATGTTACAGTGTAACGTTCGGTAACCTAAATAACCTGCATAATTTGCATCGTTTGCTCTTATTCTAGGCGGATCGGCGTTTGATGCAAGTCTGCGAAGCTGCGAGACAAAGTTGTTATACGCTGAATCTGAAAAAGACATTCAACAAGATGACAATAGACGAACTGGAAGATGAGGAACGACAACATGGAGAAGAATGACTCTAAAAATTAAAACCTACTCTTAATTTGAATGAGTGTGAGCCCGGAAACAGCGGGAAAATTGCGAATGAATGTAACATGTACAATTAAAATGAGAAATTAACTGTAAAGCAAGATACAAATACAACAATTTATGAACTAAATTCTTCGTTAGTGTGGATATCACAGGCTTTCGATTACTTAGAATTTTAATTTTGCCAGCGAAACTGCACCCGTGATATTTATCCAGCATGCCTTGTGTTTAATGACGCCTCTTAAAACTGAAAGGAAATACGGTAAAAAGCCCCATAATCCCCTTCTCCGTTTTCCTTGCCTGCATTCTCTTTGGAATGATTAATTTGTTCAACTGACCATCAGTTTGACTCTTGTGGATGAGTGTCATTGAATTCGTTGGTGGACAAAATATCCGGCCCACCAAGTGCGCCAAACCAACAGACTGGGGACTGTGCTGTTGGTGCTAAGGAATAGAAATAGGACAATATTCCTCTTGCCCTCGATGCAATTTGCACATTTTTGACACACCTTGGCTCTCCACTCCCCCTTACCCCACAAAAAAGTGTCTAACCATCCTCAAGTTCTCAAATAGGTACCTGAAGCTCACTCGGCTATCTCAGCCAACTACACAGTGTCAGACAACACACAAAAAATGCCCATTCATTAAGGAACGCTGCTACCACTTTGACAAAAATGGACACACAACGGGCATATAGGATGAGCCGACACCCATTTCAGGCTGGTTTTCACTAGCGAAGGAGTCGTAATCGGAAGCGCAGAGCGATACGATCAAGTGAAAATCAAACCGACGGTGTCGGAAGCAGAACACCGATTCTGCTTATATGACTCCATCATACGATCTAGTGAAAACTACATTCTCGGAGTCGGATGCAGAAGCGGAAGAATAAACCAATCACAATGCTTGATTTCGGGCCATGTGATTGGTTGGGTTTTGTGCTTCTGCTTCCGACTCTGGCGACTAGTTTTCACTGGATCATCTGAATCATAAGAGACGGAGTTGTAAACGGAATCGAAAGAAATGGAAACGTTCTGATTCTTCCGACTCCGATTCAGTTGACCTTATGACTCCGCTTACGACTCCGATTTTTGATTTTCGCTAAGTCATAAACGCTATTGTGATTCCGATTACAACTCCGACTCCGACTCCGAATCCAACCCCGTCGCTGGTGAAAACCAGCCATTAAAGTTACTTGCCTACACGGGGAGTCAGTGAAACCGATGGGATATTGTCACGTTACTGTGCAATACGAGGGGCACTCTAAGGAGCTGCATGAATATATGTAATGAACAATGAGAAATCCACCCTTTTCTGGCAGAGAATAGCTGGAGTCTATGCATCCGGGTTCGCCCTTACTTTAGTTCCAAACATCAGACACCATTCTAGCCCTGGATGATAACCTGCGTAAACATGCAGTCGTCAGTCGTTTTCTCTTTGGGTCTAGGCGGGATTGAAGATATGCAGGCGCGGATGCAGCCTAAAAGGAGTACTCGGTCCCAGTTCTGGAATGGCCGCCCGATATTGTTAGCTCGTAAACCAGCGGTGGATGGAACATTAATTGGCTAGAGGCTGAAGGGTTTATGAAGAAGGGCAGCAACTAGCCTGCAAGCAGGCTCTCGTGCGCTGCAGCACGAGCAAAGGCGAAGCCGTGTAAAGAACAGTCTCTCATTTCAAGCGCCAGACCCCTCTCTTGCTGCTTCGTCTGTACTGTTGCCGCAGCGCATGAGAACCCGCTCGCAAGCTAGGTAGCAACGAATGGGTGGGTTGTTCCAACTGTGATCCCTGTGAAAATGGATTGCAATGTAAGGGTTTGTAGTGATTTCATGCTGACAATTAATCCACATTTGAAAGTCAAAGAGTACCCCTCCTAAGCATAGAAGATATTTACCCCAGTCTAGGTTGATTGGTTAATTGGTCGTCATGCCGACGTACAAATGGAGGTTGAGGAACAGTCCAGGCCATTCCTTGCCGTCAACACAATCGGCGGTTTGTACCAGTGCCAGCTATCAAGCCGCGGGCCATGGACCAGGTTCTACAGGGTATTTAAGGGCTATTTTTGCAAGTGGATGATATCGTGAACTATGAAGAAACATAACATTCCTTGGAATGCTTTGTGGAGTATTTGGAACATGGGCATCCCTGCCATTCATCATGGAGTTCAGATGTGAGGTAATAGAGTTGTCGTCCCAACCAGACTGAGATGGAGGGTTCTGGAAACTTGAGGGTCACATTGGTACGGTCAAGATAGAGAACGTGTCCCACGGGGGGATTTTGGTGACCAAACATCGACAGGGACCATAGAAAGCAGGCAGAAAATGTGAGTGATGTCATGGAGACAGAGAGCAAATAATCCAGCAGCCATGCGTTGGTCGGAGTACCCTGCTTTTTCCTAGCAAAGGCCTCATGTCGATTTTGCAGGACCAGTCCAGATAAATATGCTCGTGGGGGCAACTGATGCACACAGTAAGCGGCCGGCGATTATAGCGATGGAGAACACTACAGCTGAGGAGATCATTAGCATGCTGCGCTCCCTGCTTCCCAGCATGGGGCTTACTGATCAAATCGTGACGCACAACTGGCCGCAATTCCCATAAGAAAATGTTAGGAAGTTTGCGGCTGCAAATGGTTCTAAGTATGCCATTGTCAAATGTCATGCATTCGTGACTTCACATTTGAGACTGTTAAAACTCTCTGCTGATCGTCTTTAGAAAGTATTAAACGCTGCAGTTCGATTAATCTTTAGGAATCACAAATATGATCACATTTCGTTTGCTTTTGGCCATTTCTTTCATACGAACTTCCTCTGGAGACACGGGTTGTTTTCCATTTACTAAATATTCCCTCCTTCGGGTCTACGCGAATGCTCTGTTTGCCATGCAGGGGTATCAGATCCATCAAATCCTTTTATTTCACGACTGCAATATATATTTAAATGGCAGGCAGAATTTATCGAAAATAGAACAGCAAGTTTTGCTGCCAGAGCTTTATTTGAGTCTTTCCCTCCCTAACGTTTTTCAAATTAAATCTAACAGGGTCTTCTCGTTATTCTTCATTTCAAGTGTGCCCTTTAAATAAAAAAAGTTACAATATTTAGAGAGGAAGCCACATCAGCCTTGACTGGTTTTTATGCAGGTCCTCTGTCCTGATCGAACTTGAATTTGGAGATGCTGGTTTTGTTGAGAAAAAAAAACGGAAAACCCGAATAAAAGCCCTCGGGGCAAGAACCAACAACAAGCTCAACCCACACATGACCCGGGCCAGAATCGAACTCGGACCACATTGGTGGGAGGCGAGCGCTCTCACCACTGCGCCATTCCTGCTTTCCAAGCCCTCTGCGTTGATGACCACAGACCCGTTTCACCTTGTCTGAGAAGTAAATCACGAACGTCTTCTTTCCCGAAAGATATTTCACACCCAAATTTCCGAAATTTTTTCGTAAATGGAAAACAACCACGGTCCAGTCCGAGTAGTGCTACTGATTTCTTTTCTGACTTTGCAAGAAGGCAAGTCTAGCGCTTTTCTTTGCGAGTCCGAGACATTTTGACTTTTTAAATTGCGAGACCGAGACTTCACTTAGTGTTTGAAATACGAGCGAGAGACATTCAGACCGGAGGACGTTCAGGCGTCATTAATAAAAACAAACAAACAAATCGGGACCTCGAGACTTTCATAGGCTTGCAGAAAATCGAGACTGCTAGAACGTTTTGTGAAAAAATTGAGACTACGGGAGCATAACCGCTGAGAAAACTCCACTGCAAGATTCGTGAAATTCGACGAAAATTATGCGAGACTCATGGTTCTTTGTGAACTGACTCAACAATCTCCATGTAGCACCAATTTCCACAGCGGGATGGAGTATTTTAGTTACCTCGGTAGCATAATCTCAAACGACATCTCCCTCAAAACAAGCGGCTTGTTCGGTGGTCCGACAGAGTAAGTGTATGTGGCAGAATGGATCCTAAAATGAGCAGGTGTATGGCAAGCAGCACTGGTTCCAACGTTTCTGTCAACGCAACCTCCAATTCAATCTTTAACAGCAGGACTACGCATCATTTGGGGCACTGCTCCAGAGAGCCCGTCTGCTGTCTGCTGCAAGCACCACACTTGGCTGCAATCTTCATTATTATCTTCCCATGATTAAGAACACCACTCACGTTTAAATCTGTTCTATTTACTGAGCGAACAAAGTAGTGGTGCGAGGATGGGACAGGGAGAAGAGGCTGCTCTCATTGACTGACTTTAGCCACCAGTCATGGCCGATGCAGAAACATGATTGCTTCCGATGACAAAGACTTGTACACTTTATTCGAGAAGGCTTGAAGGAAGTTAGAAGCAGAATTTAAGGACGTAGCACGAACAAAAAAGCGTAAAAAGAAACGAATCAACGCAGCGTCACAAATTGTCGCTCCAGCACAAATACCGACCCAAGCATTCTTATACCCAAAGTGAAACAATAAAAAGCGAGAGTTTTGTTTTCCAATATAATAGAGTTCTTTTGTTGAAACTGTCACCTCTGAACAAGACGAGAACGGAAAAATTGACAGCACACTATCTCCTGTTATGTAAAGAAAACAGCTACATAAAGAAGCGAGAGTTCTGTTTTCTACAGTACAATTAGTATCTTGGAGCTAAAGGGACAGAAACAGAGAAACTGACGACGCGACAGCCGCTAACAAAAAACAACAGTTATATAACATTCATCACTCGCATTGATCACACGGCTGGGCGCACGTTGGCTGGTCACGTGTTGATCAGATAAGTCACGTTTAGTTTATTCACATTTAATAACAAAAAAAAAAGTGAAAAATAGAACGTATCATCATACCTAGCCAGACACGTGGGGGTGCCACAGACTGAGCTTGGTACGCTGGGATTATGTAATCAGTGCGCCCTTCGAGAGATTATTATTACTATTATACTGTTTGATAGACCACCAAGGGTGATAGCCAAAGACGTGGTCTATTTATAGCCAAACCAGTGACGAGGGATCAAAAACCACTGTTACAGATATAATTAAATATCTTAACAATACGATGAGCGTTATTTCTTGTATTTTATTCTTATTTTTGTTTTGATTTGCTTTTTAGAATAACTATCAGCCACCTGTGGTTTCTTCAGCATGTCTCATGAATAGAAAGTTCGGTCAATTATCTCAGTCTAAGATTGCTTCAGTTCAAAGTCCCTATTTTACTAATAAGTGCGCGAGATTTGTACGATATCTCTTCAAACCGTATTTACTACTTAGCTTTTACAAAACACTGCGCTAATAATAACATAGCTACTGTCGTTGTATTGAGAAGTAAAACAAGCAGCATTTGCAAAACTGATGTCTTTGGGTGAATTTTTTTTTTGTTCGCCGCTTGCGTAACCCTGATACAACAAAAATGTATCTTTATGAAACCGTGTTTCTGTCATAATTTGCGGCAGGTAGTTTCTTTAGGATGGCACCAATCCATATTCCTTGATGTACCAGATCTCGATCGCCTCATCAGATAACGTAAAGCGTCTCTTTTTCAGCCTACTTGCACTCTTCATGACTTGCGCGAGTGAAGTCGCGCTGAGGTCTTTCATAGCCGTTTTCGCAAAGAATTCAGGGAACATAGCTTGAGCAAGGAGGATTTCATCGATGAATGACTCCTTTTCGGCAGTTAACAAAAATTCCAGACTACCACACCTCGACGAGTTCGAGCTCGAAGAATCATATTCATAAAATAAATCGGCCGAATTTGAATCTTCTTGACTTTCAATCTTCAGGTGGTCAGCCATTTTCAACAACGTGCTAGTCTTTCCCTTGCGCGAACGAAACGAGATTATCGTTTTTCAGTCACTTCAGTTTGTGGGAGCTCTGACTTCAACAGGACGGGAATAACGAAACTAATGGTGCACTAAGTTTTTGTAAAGAAAAAAGTTATGCAACAGTCACTATTCTTTCAGTACCAACACGCTACTGTACACGTGAGTGGGGCTTCAATCAGATAACTTACGTAATTAAAATACACTTACGTTGATAGCCAGCTGGGGTTAAATTTAATGGAAAATCAAATAAAATAAGTTTATCGCACAGTCGGGATCTATATTTTTAAATACATTTATACTTGCACAGCCAAAACACTGTTTATTTATAATTGTAAGGACAGAAATATAATTTGTTCCAGTAGCCGTGGAATATTGTCTTGTTTACAGAAAGGCGATGTAGTCCTCCAGTCGGTTATGAACCTTTTTCGAATTATATTTCATTGACATGCAGCATGAATTTCGATATTTCGTCCTTACAAATACCACGACCCTAATTTGCTAGCTAGATTGCACTTGCTCCGCGGTGACTGAATTCCTCCATTTTGAAAATCGAAATCAAATGTGGCGTGTGAAATGTAGCCGTTTGTATGTATATATGTGAATCGATATCGAACAATTTCCTTTTGGCCAGTGCCATTTCTTGTTATCGATAACTGGCAAATCGCTAAAGGCGATCTTTGCTTTCTCTTCTTTTGATTGATCAGTGTTTCATAGACACTCTGTCACTGCTATCGGAAGAAATAAAGTGCTTTTATTCCTCCACTGATTTGTAGGGATATCTTCTTCTTTCTTTAATGCAGAGATTTTGTAAGAGCACCCGAAATAACGACACAACCAGCAGTCGTATGGACAACAAAGATTTCGAGATTTTCCTAGCTTGTTCTAATACGTGATAGTTTGGATTTTAGCAGTTTTATCGACGAAGTGATTGTAAATTTTGTTCCATTATTTTGCAATCGTGGGGATGAAAGCTGTCATAAGCACGATTCATTCATCATTCCTTCGTCTGTTTACCAAATAGATGATGGCAGTGTTCTAGAAAAACCTGCTAATAAATAAACGTACGAGCGCAGCACTTAGAATATAGCATGATAAAGCGAAAATATTTACATCTGAGAAAGGCTTTGCGGTGGCAACACAACATCCGGGACATGCGTGTTCTAGAATTTTCCACCGTGCATTTACAAAAGGAAAATCCACGCTCAGCTCCAATAGCGCGTATATAGCAGCTGTTTTATAATTCTACATACAAAGGAAAATTTGATTTTCATTCATCAGTAGGATTATTACGGTCTGGACTGAGATCAAAGATTTAAAGCTACGGCGAGCCTTCAAAAGAAGCGAAAAGTTAGCTGAAAGCGGAAAAAAGCATTGCAACTTTGTTTTTGTGACAGAATTGCTATATCTAAATTTGCGTTCTTTCACAACTCATTGTAACATTCTAGCCGAAACGTTGGTGGGGAAATAGAAGAACGTGGTGGAGAAGATAACCATCAGATGTCAGTGGGAAGGTAAATATTGAAACAGTTATTTGAGAAAGCTGATAACTAAGATGAAAGAGCCCTATCCAGCCTCGCACAGAAGAAGAGAAACACAGAACAACAAAGGAACATTGCACATGCCATTTTTAAAAGCTATATATAACGAACAATAGCATAAAATCGCACGATGTTGCACTTTCCAATAACAAAAGGATAATCGCAGTACATATTAAATTAATGGAGATGTAATTAGCGCCAAAAACATGACTGGAGCTACCTGCAAGCAAACCAGAGCAGAACTTAGCTCAAGGCGATTGAAGTTCTTCTTGGCGATAATGTATAAAACCTTATAAAGGAAAACTGTGCATAAATAGATAATAAACTGCATTGAAAAGAGATTACTTGTAGACTTTGTTTCTATTATTTTCGTATTTTTTAGGCTTCTGTTATGTTTCACATGCTCCACAATATCCATGTGCTCCGGGTTCATGGTATTATCGACGCCCAAAGGAGAGAGGGATGTAACAAAAGGACGCAACATATCATCACAACTTCAGCAATTCAATTTTAAAAGCTGCATAAATATCCTACGGTATTTTATAACTTGTTTCAAGATTTCTAATTATAAAGGATTTTTTAATCGTTCTTTTACTTCTTTAGAGGGGATGAAGTCACACCTTCGCTCAGGAAAAGATTTCCCTCTTTTTATTGGAGGGGCGCAAGTTGCACAGCACGTAACCAGTGCCGGTATTTATTCTGCTAAACACCTGTTAGTACAGGTATTAAAAAAAGCTTGTCAGTGGAACATCGATTTGAAATACAGAACTCATTTTTGAAATTTTAAAATCAGCCTGTAAACATATATACAATTACAACCTAACCAATAAACCACATTATCTGCGACAAATTGTATTACAACTTTTTTTATTAGCCAGTGAACAGATCTGATGAGGAATCAACTCTTTTTGTCCAATAAATTAGTTTTTCATTCTTTTCTTTATTTATGCGAAGTCTTCCTCTGTTTTGACGAACAATACGCAGATACTGCTTGACACCACTGGTCCATGTCTACATTTTTGTGAGAAGGAATCTAAAAAATGAATTTAAATCCAGAATTAGAATAGTTGTTTGACTAATATATCAATCCATAGTCTTTTGATCAAACATCAATTGCAGCCTTTATTATATATCAAACCAAGTTTACACTGAACTTCTCCCATCTCTTATTTTGGGCCAAAATTCAAACTGGTGTCTGATACAAATAGACATCTACCGGTTGACAGAAAAAGAAACCCTTATATCTCGCTTGACGAGAGACTTGCAATCCTTTACAATCAAGATGAATAAAGCGCACACAAAGTAAACAGCTCATAACGCGCCATCTTGACCGTGTTACTAAGATAGACGTGTTTTTACCATAGCAACCTCCCACCATGATAACGCGACATAGAAATAAAAATAAATAAAGAAATAAATAAATTAGCTGTGTAAAAGCTATTTAGTCTGTATATTTGTTGAATCTGAGAAGAGATGTCAGGCTCGCTGATGGCGCTGTTGCGACGAATTTGCTGTTATTAGAAACATGCCAAAGGAAAATGTTACGTTACCATTAATTGGATATGTATTTAAAGATCTTTACAAGTGCTACTGCTTTTTTGCATGTAAAGGCGAGTTCCAAGGGAACCTGTGAGGATTTTTTTTTCGTTCTTTTTAGAAAGAAATACTGACTTCAGCAATTTTTGTTCGAGATTCAAGGCTGATTATCTCTGAAAAAATGCGCGGCTACTCCCAGCTTTCTTTTTGGATTCCAACAGCCCTTGCTGATATAAATTTTTCCATATGCAGTAGTTCTAATTAGGGCAAAAGACCTTTGTATTTGGCAGGCACCTTCTTTAATGACAGGATCTTGATGCTTATGAGCCTTGTGGGGGCTGGGACGGGCCGTATGTAAAGATGCAGTCTCCCCAGTTTCCTAATCAACTCGGCTGCGTTTCAATTCTCTTCTTTGATTATAGAGCGTTTAGAAAGAAAGATTGATCATGATAATCGAGGCAATGTTCTCTATCCCCTCACGAAAATTGTCTTCTCAAAGAAACAAACTAGTTGAAGGAAGTTATACAAATTTTCGGATAGTACCTAAAGAATCTTTCCTGCTGTGCTGCTCTTATTACACAAGAAGGCAAAGAGGTGATGTGTTTTATAATTCACACATAGCTTTTGTTGAGATTTAGGTTTTGCTCTGTCGACTGGAGTCTGTCGCTTAATTATGACCGGGCAATAATTTTACATATCATACTTCAGGTAGATGACAGTACGATTCTTACCTGTGTTCGTTTTCCTTGTCTTAGAGGAAAACCCGCTCCCGCTGTGAACGAATCACCTTCAGGAACACAAGCAATAAATATAATCACCAGTAAAATCGTTACCATCTTGACTTTCATGTTTATTTTCCCGTTCTGTTAATAGTGCTGTGATCCGTCCCGGGTTTCTACGCTTGTACACTCAGTTTGAGAGGTCAATCGGCACAGATAGATTGGGTGTGTTTGTTGTTCTGACTGCAGTAACGTTATCGTCGCGTCTTCTTATAAGCTTTAAGAATTTTCATGACAAAAAAAGCTCTCATAAAGCGGCTTCCTTATTTTAATTTTCTCAAACAAATGCCTGTTTGGAAAAGTGATTGAGCCGGACGCAGTAGTTTAGCGCCTAATGCACGCCAGTTCTCGAGGGACGTCTGTCGGGGTGGTAAAATTAATTTGTGTGTGATCCTTGTCTTTTGTTTCGCCTTGTCACAGGCGTTTAATTTCAGAGAGCAAGGATACATGTGTCTATTAGCGTTGTTCATAGGAAATCAAGTCAATTAAAGTTTATCATGAACATCGTAGCATTGAAAAAAAACTTTCTTTAAAACAGGAAAAATAACTTAGTTCTAAAACAGATCAAACACGAAATTTAAAGTGTTTCCATTTTTGCCCTGTTGAAGTCGCTGTATCAAGATTTTAATTCTTCTAAACATTTTTCTGACATTTCTTGTAGAATAAATTGGGAGAATTCGCTGAGAGTGTGTCAAGAGTGACCATTGAGTTCTTGACCTGTTTGTTTGACTGTGTATTAATAGTACATTGAAAGCAGGTTCATTCAGTTGCATAGTTTTGATCATGATTGGATGTTACACTGATATTTTCAACCGTGTAGTAAGTCATTTAACTAGCGAAAGATAAAAAAGAGACTTTCTTTGATGAAAGGTTAGGCTCAATCCTCACATCACAAGGAGCGGTGTCGCTAAAAATCCACAATCATTTCATTTCATACAATGAACAGATTTTGCGCACCTTTGCCACCTAGACTTAAGACTCTCGAATTAGCTGTTATTTTCTCTCCGTGGGTTTTAATTTCCCTTCGATGACAATAACGCCCACATAAATATTTCTTTTGATGGTTTTTTTTTTTTTTTTTAAGCCGGCCTACCTTTTATTGAGGGACCGCCATGGCTTATGATGGAAAAATAGAAACGTAGGATCACTGATTTTTTTTTTTGTTTGTTTGTTTCTTGGTTGATTGTTTCGTACTTTCGTTTCCGTATTTCGTTTCAAAATTATCTGTCATTTTAGTTTCCACTACATTTCTTGTGATTTTCAGGTAGTAAATAAAGAATAATTATTTTATAATTTTAGTATTCCTCAAGGGAAAGAATCGCACGTCGCCTGTTTACAACGATTTGAACTCAATGCTGTATTAAGTTTACTTTTTCGTTTTCTCCCGTCACAAGAACGCTAGAAAAAGCAGTGAGGAGATTTTGAACTACTTCAATCCAAGTTTCTTCAAAATTTTTTCAAAACAAATTCGGCATGATCAATTTCACGAATAATGAAATTAAGTTTTATTCTTTTTACTGCACTCTTTTTTTTTATAAGAATATGTTTTATTAGAATATCGAGGTTCAAATTTGTAAATTTTTGAGAATATTTTAAGAATAAACCCGAGGCTGAGATTTTAAAAAGAATATAATTTTGTGTGTTGAAACTTACTATAAAATACTATAAAATACTATAAAATTATTTCTTTCCCTAAAAGGCATTAGCACATTCCTGCAAGAAATTATGTGTGTGATATCAGGCTTTAATACCTGCAGGCTGGCTCCAAAATTACTTTAACACCATCCAGACACAAAATACATTCGAAAACAGAAAAGTCATGCTATAATCTAAGAATATTCACAAGAATATTTTCAGTCTAAAATCGGCAGAAAAATAATATTCAACCTCGGCTGGAAAAACAATATTCTTATTTAAAAAAAATAGTGTAAGGGTACAATGATGTATGGCACATATTTATCGCTACGTAAAGTCACAGTATTTGTGTGGATTGTGCTGAAAAGCTCGCATACGTCATACTTCATACTTCAAGCAACCTAAGCTCACTGTATTGAGTAGCAAAGAAAAAAAATAGTATAACTCGGAATTTATTTAACACAGCAAACAAATGCCATATTGGTTGCGAAGAAATCAATTACAATATTTACATTTCCAATAAAGATGTTATTTGTTTTCACACCGGTCAGATAAAACTACAAAATAGTATTGTATGAGGTTCCGACAGTTAATAACGCCAAACTGTCTAAACTAAACGAACAAAGTAAGCCAATCAACTAGTAAATTAATATGTCTAAGACACTAGTATTTGTCGTTCATAGCAAAATAGGATTCCGTTTACAATGATTGATTTGCTCAAAAGCAAAAATAAGTCTTCATGATAACCTTCATTATATATTACAATTTACAGTGGTTTGCGAAAGCCCCTTGGTCTCGAGAAATGAAGAATTTTAAAATCCTTTAAAAAACGCCAAGCATAATTACGTACAAAATATATGATATAGTAACAGTAAATAACCTAATATTGCAGCTGTAGTGGCAATGGTCAGAGAGATTGAATAGAGATAAGTCAGTACATCTTTGGCTGAATTTTTCTCTCTCTCTGTTCCTTTTTTTTTTGTCTGGGTAGATATCTCGCTTACAGTTCATATGAGATTTTTTCGCGTATTCATTGTCAAATACTATTTTTATTTTTGTCACATACAATTTTTCAAAAAAGTTACTTCTCTCTTGAGGTAGTGTAAACTAATGATGTGTATTCAATATTTCTGGTTTTTATACACATGCGCCCTCCCTCACCATTATTAAAAGTGTTCAAAAATCCCAGGGGAGTGTGAAGATTTGATATCTTGAAATAGATACTTTCTAGTCGCAACGGAGCAGAGTAGCAGGTTAGCAAAGGGGACTGGGACGGAGTTATTAGAATTGAAATAACACACCCGTAACCCCAACTCTCACCCCCCAAAAAGGTACGCAATATTAAACAAAATGCTGCGTCTGATTAAGAATAGAATAGATAACTTAATTTAACTATGGTTTCTTATTCAGTGTATGCAAAGTAGAGAAATGATATCGTAAGAGGCCCTTACAATTAATAAAATAAACTAATGTTAAAACAAAAAAGATAA
>Ga0126338_10000289_pt1 | contig 24960 bp, 12 predicted proteins | sample OrbCmetagenome_2_FD_92529 | JGI IMG/M metagenome (GOLD analysis project Ga0126338, IMG submission 92529) | Coral microbial communities from Petempiche,Puerto Morelos, Mexico - Orbicella C C metagenome | ecosystem: Host-associated > Invertebrates > Cnidaria > Coral | place: Petempiche,Puerto... | reverse complement strand
TTTTTTTTTTTTTTTTTTTTTTTTTTTTTTTTTTTTTTTTTTTTTGTTTGTGTTTTTTTTTTTTTTTCTTTTTTTTTTTTTTTTTTTCCATATATTCTGTAACTTTATTGCAATATTTTTTCCGCTTAGCCCAGCCACTTAGCTCGATTAGCCTTAGCTATTTCTAAGTGGCTGTGCTGTGTTTTTCATTGTTATTTTTTCGCTTTGCATGTATTTATTTTTATTGTAAAATTTTTCTGGGCACGAAATAAAGATTGTTGTTGTTGTTGTTGTTGTTGTTGTTGTTGTTGTTGTTACAGAGAAATACATTACAGGAAATGACAAATTTAAAGCCATGAGATACCATCCGTTATAGAGAGTGGTTTTCAAGTGAGTGTCGTGAAACCAAAACCAAACCAATTTATTGTCAGCCAATCTCAAGCCGTAGCAAAACCAAGACCAAAACGGCAAAGTAATTGCCTTATTATTTTCGACGCTCAATTGAAAACTGCTCTTTTCTATTCCTGTTAATAGGTATTTTTAATCAGGTTACCTTGCCTTAGGGTCTTGGAAAGAATGAGTAATGGAGGTTCGCATTTTCAAAGATCTGCAAGAACAGATGTATAGGGGAAAACTAGAAAATTGTACAAGTATTTTCTTGTCCGAAATTAAGAAATTTCCCATGTTAGTCATGTTCCCGGCATAAATGCACGAAATTTTCCGGGGATCCTTGGATCACATGCAAAAACGCGTTGAAAAACTTAAAGATAAGGAAAGAACATTCCTGAAAATATTAAAAAAAAAAACGCAAAACAGAACAAAACAAAGTCTTTTTCCCACAAGTATTAGCTAGTATTTGTTTTGCGGGTCATGGTCTGATGGTCACGTTATAAACAGATCGCTTACCGGCAACAATGAGAGACAATTGATTGACAGCAGTCAATAGACAAGAACACGCAAGGGGTTCTGAGGTCAACCAATCAGAAGCGAGGATTCGTGTTCATTCCCGTCAGGCCGCGGGTCAAGTTTACAACTCGAAAGTAACACAATCTGTACACACAGGCCTCGTACAAGAAGATGCGTGGTCTGAGCGACGTTAACTGTCGGGTTATTACAAAGTTTCTGGCTGAAAAACCTAGCTGACATTCTTCCTTTATCGATATTACACCTATGGTGGTTCTCATGGATATTACAGCTCAAGGGAAAGACGGCGCTGGTCGTACTTGCAATGGCCCCGAGTGTGGGGAGGAAGAGTCGAGAAGAATTGATCCCAGCTTGTTAGAAAGCATCCCTTCGTCGATTCCCACTTCTTGTATATACCGCTATCAGGATTTTATAGCCACTCTACTTGCCGACGGCTTTTATGGAAATATTTATAAGGTTTAGTCAAGCTATAATGAACCTGCTTAATTTTTCAAGTGTTTTTAATCGCTTTCACAATCGTGACGAGAATTGGACCGTGTTAATTTCTGTTGTGTTGTTTTGTTTTGTTATAGGTTCAACATCGCGAAACGAAGGAAGTTATGGTTTTGAAAATGAATAAACCTGATGTGGAGAGAGACACTTGTACAATGCTGGACGAAATTAAAATGATGAGCCATCTTTCGCACGAAAATGTGATAAGGTGTATTTCAAGTTCAATTTAGTTGGTCATTCCCTCGAGCACTTCGCCTATACATGGCGTTGTAAACATGGAATTTGATTTTGTACACGCTTCTGAAAAATGTATATTCTTCCTTACAGATTTCTTGGAATTTGTGTAGATGAAAGCAGAGTGCATCTTCTCTGCGAGGTATTTATTTTCATTTTTCTTTGCCATTTCACCACCCTTGATTAACCAACTAAACTTTATTTCCTTCCCTGCGAGTTTCAGACCACACGGAACAAGCGTCTCATTTGATAGTGATACTCTTGTACTTGAATGGTGCGTACGGTTTTCCTTTGGGAAGATAACACTTAACTTGATGTTTCCTTCCAGTTCGTCAATGGAGGAAACCTTGAAAGCCTTTTACTGGAACATTCAGTTTATCTGGACTGGACAACACGATTGTATCTCGCACGAGATATTGCAGAAGGGATGCGATACCTTCACCAAAATGGTGTTATTCACCGAGATCTAACATCAAAGGTGAGTAAAAATTAAAACTGTGTTATTTTCACTCGTCGATTTTTGACTATGTTTCGCAATTCGACACCAGCAAACTCCAATATCCTCATGATATATATTTTTTTCACGCTATTTTTTTTTATTTTCTTGCAGAATTGTTTGATAAAAGAAAGAAATGGATGGCGTTATGCTCTCGTCGCAGATTTAGGCTTAGCAACGGAAATAAAGTAAGCAAGCTTTATGCAAGGACGTTTCCGCTAACCAAGTTCGCAATCTGCAGATAAACAATCGACTTCGGCTTTCGCAATACTAACCTTAGTAATATCCTGGAGGAAATACCTTAATATGCCTTAAGCTAAATTTTGCTATCAGTTCCCTAGCGGAACCTTTACCCCCAGAGGTCAATAAATAATTGAAAATTTACATTGAACTATTCAAGATCTTTAGTAGTGGAATTCAGAATTGTCGACGATCGCACAGCAAGAGGAAAAACCGTCATTATTTATGCAAGCGAGAACTACTAGAAATCAAAAGAAAATTATAACATTCAAAACATGAATTTTATTTTGGGGGTGTATCAAGTGTAGTTGTTTAACTTTGGAAAGCGCTTTCCGTTTCAGTTGTAAATAGGTCCATTAAGTTGACGTGTATACTAAGATATTGCCCATCGGAGCCCTCTATCCTATTTAGTGTATTTATTTTTGGATTTTCGAGACAACCTAGGTAAGTTTTGATTCAGTGGTCACCACATAAAAATAAAAATTTTCCATGCGAACTCAACTTGTAAACTTGCTCTCTAATTGAAGATATACATTTTCTAAAAAAAAATAAGAATTGTTCAAAGTCCTTCAATTTCTTCAAACTTGGTCAGGACATAAGTATACAAATTGTATATTGAGATCCAGATATTGAGCCTTGCATGATACTTTTTATTAAGATCTTTCCACTTTTAGAAGTGCATTATCACCCTTCTGATTATGGCAAAAGTGTTTTTAGCATTGAATATATTGAAATTAGTGACTTGCATCCATTTTATTAAAAAAAGCTCTCATGTTGCATAGATGGTATCTAGTCCTAAAGGGAAATATCTTGTTGCAAATTTCTTCTGAACTTTGAGATAGCTTTAACTTTATAAGTGTTTTATACTCAGCCTTGTCGATGTGCGCCAATTGGCATTGTAAATTGAAATTATAGTTTTTAAAAAATTGGGATTATTTTTAATTACAACTCAAACATGTCATACCAACAATAGAACTTATTCTTGTGCACTTTGTTTAAAGTTAACATCGCAGGAAGGCCTGACATCTAACTATAAAGATGGCTTAATTAAAATGAGTTGTTAAAAGGTTTTTGTAATAGCATAGTACTAAAGTGTACAGCATATAAAACACTTTTGAAAGCTAGCCAAGAAAAAAAAATAATGGAACAATGAAATGTCGCACCAAAATTAAAGTTAAAATTATCCAATACTTAACAGGACCAAGTATAATAATTTAAGTTTGTTTTTAACAGGTGTCTGTGTATTAGAATTCCCCAGGATAGCTGTGATCTTAACTGCAATAATACAGTCATGCAAACAGTTATTTTAGGCTGTATGTTCTAAATTAATTTAGCAAAACCTATTTTTTTGCCCGATTACAGGGAGCAGTCAATTGTGGGATCTCCATATAACATGGCGCCGGAACTTCTGCGAGGAGAGAATTACGATGAAAAGGTAAACAGGTGATATGATAATTATCACCTAAATCTTAGCCAATTAGCTTTCAGAGGTGCTAACTGTGAGTGTGTATTCACACACTGCCAGTTGAAAAGTAGTGTTTTCAATTTTGTGATGAAGCTGATCCTGATTGAGATAACTATTATTACACAGTGTGAATTATTCTGAAAAAAAAAAAAAATGAAATAATTTTCTTGTAGTGGATATATGTGACAATTTACGCATGGGAACACTTTCAGATTGGTCTTTATGTTTGAACTGTTGTATAAATTTGGAAGAATAACTTCAATGCACTATCATGTAAAATATTTGCAACTTAAAATTGACCAAAACTTATCCACTTACATATAGTCTTTTCTCTGGTAACTTGAAGTACTATTTAAGCAATAGACCACAAGTTGTTATGGTTTATACGCTGATAAATCACATGGGATGTTGGAAGAACACGAGAAGAATTCGTAAATCATAAGCTGCAGGCGAGTGATTTATGAATTCTTCGAGTAACTATTTACCATCAAAATCCAGGAACACTTACTGACCAATTTCCTTTTAATAGTATTAATAAATAAATACTTTTTATGGTGTGTGGTGGTGCACAAGTAAAGCTTATATTCCCACCAGAAAACTTGACGTATGTTTTGCTGAAGATCGACATAGTGATTTATCTGCTGGTGAGGGCTTTATTTTTGTGGTAGAAATATACAGCTTCTTTTTGTGTACAGCTTCTACAGCCATGATACGATGGTGAGTTTGGTTTCATAATAGTGAAGCTGGTAAATGCTCGTAAAAAATTGCTGAACTTTTAAGAAATAAACACAACCTTTAGGTGCTGAACACAGTTATATTTAGTTTTAGAGAGAAATTTGATTGGGCAGATATTGATCATGTGTTAGGTAACCACTTCTGAACTGTGAACAGGTGTGATTCAATCAACAAAACAGTACTATAATTTGTAATTTTTGTCAAGCTTCATCTAAACTTTAGTTGGCAAACAGCTTGACTGGGCTTTTGCCCTTGGGGCAAGTGAGGAGAGAAAGTTACTTGCCCAAGAGGAAAATGTACTTGTCCCAGATGAGTGGACGGGAGTTTTTTCAAGCCCTGGCAATAGGCTGGCTGCATTTGTACTCTCCCCTGGCCCCAGCTACTGTGTATTCTGTGGTTAGCAGGCATCATGAGACAATTTACATGATGATCAATAAATTGACATTTACAAATCTATGAAGATTTTAAAGCAATTGTGTAACACTGTTTAAGAAAATTAATGGGCAAACATGTTTGGTGTTTCTGTCGAGCTTTAGGATAAGTCCACTAAGGCTCTATCATGAATGCCACTTGCTGATTGGCTAGCCTACTCATTATCTACTCTGTTGTAGATAGTGAGTAGCCCAGCTTTGTGCGCTTGTTAACAAACTGGCGGCCACTTCTTTGCTTTTTCGAAGTGTCAGTCAAGAGGATTTAGATAAAGTTTTGAACGACTCATAGATTTATACTAAAACAATTAGATTATGAGCTCTATGCCTGATAGTTGACTCCCGAGGCTGTGCCATCATCAATTGTCACTTGATTGAAATCTTGAGCTCATAACCTAATTGTTTAATAGAAACACAAGTGAAAGTTTGGGAAAACGAGAAATGCTGTGGGAACATGAGCCGGCATTTTCAAATTCATCTGGTTTGAAGAGTGTTTTTGAAAATCTCCGATTTCATGATGGATTTAGTGTGGACAGAAGGGCTAACTAGAGAACTAAAGCCCCGTTTTAAAATTCCTCCAGTGTAGTGTGAATGGGCCCTTAGTCAATGGTCTGGGTTATGAAGGCACTGTCAGACCACACCCCTGAAGAGAGCAACACCTTTTACTGGTTGTTATTTCTCTCCTATGCTCTTTAGTCTTTCTGTCTCTGACATTGTCTTTTATTTTTTTGTTTTCTTTTACAGGCTGATGTATTTTCTTATGGAATAATTTTATGTGAAATCATTGGCCGGGTTCCAGCTGACCCAGATGAGTTGCCTCGGACAAATGTATGTTGTATATTATTGTAGGGTGGTATGAAATAACATCAGCGATCGTGGCTTACTGGAGCGGATACAGGATTTTAGAGAAGGGGTTGTGGGGGCAACCTCCCCAAGAAAATTTTTATAATCGAGGTCCTCAGAAATGGGATTTTGGCCCAGGCATTCTGAGGCCAAGTCAGATTGTTGTAATGTCTCAATTTTTTTTTAAATGTAGGGGGTTTGACCAAACCTCCCTAATCCCCTACCCCTAGCTCCACACCAGGCTTGTGAAATAACATGGCTATCGGAGATGGATTGGAGTAATGTTAAGTTCAACAGACTTCACATCAAGTGGTGCAGGTTCAACCCCTGGCTTGGGTCATTGTTTTGTGTTCTTGTGGGAGACTTCATACTGTGAAAAACAAAGTGAGGCCATAATCTGTTGAGCCTCATAGTGTTGTAGACAACTTTTGTCATCGTTGTTGTTGCTTTAAAAGACACACCTCAGTTATAGTCACTGGACCTTTGTACCAGTGTCACGCAATATCAATAGTTGTGATCATATTTTTCAAATGAACAAAAACCACCTCTGTAGTTCAATTTACCATGATTCAGAATTTAGTAAATCTACAAAGTTTTATAAGAAGCTGTTGTTAACTCATAAAAAATTGGTTACCAAACTTACAAGGATATGTATGCCATGGGGCAAGTGTTGCCCCCTAACGTACATTTTTTTGTAAAAATTGGTAAGTTTACTGTTAGGGTCCCCATATTTTTATGAGTTTGCAACAGACTCTAATGAACATACATGTAATTTACTAAATTTAGCACAATAAATCAAGCGGTGTGGTTTATTTTTTGCTTGAATGAAAAAAATCAGAAAAACTTGACATTGGTATAAAGGTCCATTGTACATACTGGTGATATATAGAGGCCAGCAAAAGTCTCTTCATACATCTGGCCAACTAGCTAGGTAGTACATGGCTTTGAATGTTTTTAAGTGTTTTTTTAAACTCAAGCCCCTCTTCAAACCAATATTTTGGCTTTTTTTTCTTTTAATTTGTAGTCATTTGGCCTAGATGTGGAAAAGTTTCAACACATGACAGGCGACTGTCCTCATGACTTCCTTCAGACTGCACTGTGTTGTTGCCAGGTAACAGTGAGTCAGCGAGCATTTACCTAATATGGTAGTCATTCCCAGACCCCCTTGAGATCTTTATTTCCGTCTTTCAGTCTTTCCAAACACAATGCCTTTTGTATTATTTTATTTTTACTTTTATATATGTTATATATAATTGGTTTACATGTATTTTCTTTAATTAAAGGCACTTCCAGTCAAACTTACACAACTTCCGAAATTATCTTCCTCTTCCTAAAATAACAGGCTGTTAAATATCACATGCCAAAATTTGTTTGATTTGTCTACCACCAAGCGGGAGACACTGCCGAATTGACTACCACCAGTATGACACTGGGGCGATTAATCAAAGTGGAAAATGTCCTCGTTCTTTCTTACGAAAATTGTGTTCAATTTCGCTCAACATAAGTCGTGAGCAACAGAGTTTTCTTTCTCTCCACATAATTCAACTCAGCATGTGACAACGCATGCGCGAACCTTCGCCATCGGTTACTACGGGCGCTTTCCATTCAACCTTAAATTCCGAAATTTTCGAAACGGGTACCAGTGGTAAGGGAATATCCTGGGAAAGTTTCCAGAAAATCCGGAAATTGTCGAATTTCTGCAAAGTGAATCATTCAGCCGACAATTCTGGAACTTCCGTGGAGATAGTCAAACGGAACGGTAATTCGCGGTAAGAAGTTTCCGGTAGACCTCGCAAGGTTGTCCTCTTTCCTAAGAATTCCGGAAAATGCTGTGTCATTCGTCACTGGAAATTTCCGAAACTGCAAACCGGAATTTTTGGTCGAATGGAAAGCGCCCATGATGTAACAGTGGTAGAGTGAGTCATATTCATGGATTTAGCATAGATCATGGCTAGTTTATACTAAAAAGTAATGAATTGTATATTTTTTGGTCAGGTGGAGCCGTCGTCCCGGCCGACATTTGTCGAGACTGCCAAACACTTGGAATTCGTTCTCGTAGGAACTAAACCTTTCCGACCCCTCTTAAGTGAAGCAATGGACTCCCGCCCTCCTCAAACACCAGCGTCAACGGAACAAAACATATATCAGCCGGATAATAAACTTGAATTAGACCCCGAGAAGGGCAGGAGAGGAGGGGAGGTTGAGGAGGACATTACAACCTCGCCCGAACTTGTTCCTCCGGCTATTATCGTAAGTACCGAGACATCACCGAGTATGGTTCGATCGGCCGAGAAGCGACGGCAGTCTTGGATAGCTGGTCGATATAAACTGTTTAACACAGCGACCGACGACTTGCTGAAGAATACTCCGAGTAAATTGAAAAGTTTTTTCCATCGCGTTCTTCGAGTACAGACCCACTTCGATCCGTCCAGACAAAAGAAAGTTAAGGACGGTGCCAAACAAAGATCAGCCTCGCAGTTGAGGAGTTACAGTATGTTAAACCCTCAGGAAAATGGAGGTGTGGTGACTTTTGTTGAGAAGGAAGGCTCGTGCCGAAGTCCTCCTCATTCACGCGGATTTCTTCGTAGGAAAAGTTCGGAGAAGGTTGTTCCGTCGGAATCGGGGTCGCAAGAGGATTCCGTTGATGGGAAGAGCTCTCCTCGGAGTCTTGGCTCGGAATGCGCTCTCTCTTTAACTTCGACCTCAACCCTCGACCGAGCCACATCTCCGAATTCACTCGAGATAACTCGGTCATCCCCGAGCACGCGAAATCCCAGGGAGTCCGACACACCGGTATCTAAAGTGTTAGATAATTCGAACAGACCGCGATGCAAGTCCACACCTGTCTGTTATGACTTGAGTGCGGGGCCGTTATCGAGGCGTACCGCGTCGCACAGGGAGTGTCCAATCTACAATGCTGATCATTCAACCTCCGAGGTACACGCTGATGAAACGGGAAGGTTCAAGAATAGGAAATCGCCATTTTGGTTTTTAAAAAGAAAAGGTAGTAAGTACAAAGGTCCCGAATAAGAAATATTTATAGGAAAATTGAAAGTCTCTATACCTCACTTTCTTTTCTTATCGGGTTGTCCGGCTGTTATCTTGAAAATCGTGGCCGGTTAAGCATCGCCAGGGAAGATCTTCCAACCCTTCCTTGCAGTTTTTGACCGACAAAGGTTGTGTGTTCTTCTCGGAATGCAGTCTTCACCTCGTAAAAGATGAGAGCTGGACAATCAAACAAGATAAAGAAAAATCAACTCTTAACTGAGTTAACCATCACAGTTATTTCTAAACTGTTCTAAAGAAACACTAGCTGGAGGAGTGACGCTGTTTTCCAACTTGCCTGCTTATTTTTCAGACGAACGGAAATCGGTCTCGCCTCTCAGATTGTGTGTTCGAGTCCATGAAAGAAAACCTAGTGTGTGACCATGCAATTGAAAGCTATTGAGCAGTACTTTCATGTGGTACTGTACATTTTGCTTGTCAAGCTGGTTCTACCTGTTTCGTGTTTGAATAGAACCGCACAGCACCAAACACGTGTCACTCCTTGCGCCATGTGATGAAAAAGAAGCCTGACACAATTTATAATGTATTTTTATTTCATTAGTATTTTTACTACTTTACACTTGCTGTACCAGTTTTACTCCAAGGGTTGATTTGCAGTGCTCTTGCAATATAGTTAGCGTTGCGTTTCAGTGATTTCTAAGCGGTGCTTTAATTACGAAAGGAAAGATGAAGTACGCGTTATTTGGCAAGCAGCTCAAAACGGTCAGCGGATGCTAAAGACGTTCTTTTCCACCCTGTTTACAATCGCTTTATTTTTGGTCCGTAGCGAAGTATTTCAAATGATTCATTTAGAAACCTTATTTTTCCCAGCGCAGTACTCACTTATATAACTTCACGGTGGTACTTTGAGTTTGAAAAGCCATTGAAAAATGAATAATATATTAATTGATTAAACATTTTGATTAGCCGCTGACAGAGAATTACAAATATACATTAAATAAAATGAATTCATTCAGCTGATTGAAAACCGCCCAAAAGCGGGCCTTGCAGTCAGAATTAAACTGAATTGTTTGAATAATCTCGTGGCATGACAACAAACGTAGTGCAGTACAAACTATACATTAGCTAGTGCTGGTAACTTTAATGTTGTAAGAAGTACTGTCGTTCACAGCCACGTTGATGGTTTTTCAAAGTTTGGACATTCTTTTGTCATCGCTACTGCTAAAAAGAGGCATGAAATAACTAGAATTAAAAAATTTGAGTTACATAAGATGGCAAAGTGAAATTCAGAATTGTTACAGAGATATCGTAACGTACGCAGATAAAATTTACTGCATACTAGTTGTGCAAGTTCGATTGATCTTTAGGTACTGTTTCTTTTTGTGCATCGCGTTAAGAGAGTATTTGTTTTCTGCGATTGCTTTGGACATTTGTGTGTGATCAGATAGTAGCAAAAAAAGAAAAAAAAAACTTCAACACGTTGATCATACATAAAGTATCACATCTCTTTTTTTCCACTGCATGATGTAATAGGTCGTTCTAGGGGTAGGTTTTATCCCTGCCTTGAAATAGCTTTGTTCGAGGAACTAATATTAGTATTTGTACCATGCCATAGAAAATACAGCCAATCAGGAAAGTCGTTGTATATTCGATGGTATTACACCAACCCTTCCCATCATGCGCCGCGCGAATGTCGCAATTGTGTTGACCACTGTGTTTTCTATGCCATGGTATAAGATAGTTATCCAACGCTCTCTCGTGGTATACCGTGGAATATCCCACTTGTCACTTGTATTTCCTCGGTACACAGGTGACACGTGGGATATTTGTTGTGTTAGCTTACATGAAGTATTGTTCAAGTTAGTTATATGCGAGATGCATGTTGGTTATAAAAGATGGCGTCTTGAAGTAAACACGTTGTTCACTGAAGACTACCGTAAGCCCAAATAACTCGTTATATGCTATGGTATACCACTCGAAATCGTTGTATAACTGGTATATCACTCACATTGTGCGACGCAAACTCGCTGAAAGATACCATTAATGTCCATTTACTTCAGCGAATAGAGGTGAAAATATATAAGATGTACAAATATTTGTGTTGAACGTCAAGTTCACTAAAGAAATGGAATATTTCTAATTTGTAAACAGTTGAAATATGACGAGAGATTGATGAATTTATTTACATGAATGAGAGTTTGTCTATATTTAGGACACTTCAGTTTAATAAAGATTAACTTAACACTTTGTAACGAAGAAAGATCAATTAAATTATTTGTAAGTCACTCAGTCTTCTTTTGTTTGTGTAGTTTATGTAGTAACCACATTTTCAAACACTGAGAAGAGAGTTGGAAATAAGACGCGTATAGCGGGGTATTTTTGACGAAGTTCGTGTTGCTTGAAAATGTGGTCAAACACGGCCTTGAGTGTTTGATATATCTTGTCAATCGAAACTAAAACTAAAGAGAAAACGGGAAATAAAATCGTGAAATTTCTATGCGAATAAACCCTTTGAGCCCCGATAGTGCCATATGGCACAAAATGTTGTAACCAAGTAAAGGAAGCAAAGCATTGTACTACCAAAACATGAATTTTGCGTGAACCAGATGTGATGCGAAAAAGGTAATATCAATGCCTTAATTAAACTATGGTGCAAGGAAAGTAGAATATACAAGAGTACACAAATTCTGTATCTTTGATCTCGAGTAAATCGCAAGAACATTTCAAATTATACTCTTTGCATCATAATAGTAAACTGCGTCAAAACATTGCAGCGTTTATATGATAAACGTGCTTTAGGCTTTGAAGTGCCTCTAAGCCCTAATTCTTTTCTGAGGCATGAATTTTTTGCTCACCTTTAGGTTGCGCATTTTTTTTCGGTGCAAGAATTTCTGGATAGTAAAAAGTACTTGGTCGATTTTTACTTGGTCGATGGTTCCCTTGCACAATTATTTCAACAGTTTTTGTTGCGCAGGACTCTTTTTTTTGGAAATTGCCCAACCCCCCTCCCCCATCCCTCAAAAAAATAATGGTCCGTCCCTTATAAGCTTTGATTCGTAGGTCATCAGGTCTTTACATCGGGATGTTTAAAAAACCGGCAAAAATCGACCAATAATATAATCAGGAAAGGTTTCTTTTACGAAATATGACGGCCGCGTGAATCAGTCTTCACAAACGTACTTAATTCCAGGTATTACTGTCTTAACAAAGCCTAAAAATGCAAAGATTTGGAGTGAAATTGATATCTTTAAAGTGATGCAATAGTTTTACATAAGAATTAAAATCCAAGTCGCGAAAATATGTGGCGAAATTTTGTCAGCGATTGGTTCTAGTTTGTAATCAATATTCATGACTATTTGTGGAATTTGCGCCAAACCAAACACTTGGTCATGGTGTGAAGACGTGGATTTATGTGCTCCTGGTGATGTCGGATCTGGCCGTGTTATTCCTTCGAAGAAGATAAGGCAGGACGAGAAAGAAGTATTAAAATGTTAATGGTGAGTATGTTTCAATCTTTTTGCTCTTCACCAAACGGAACAGCTTCTAACTTACCTTAAGTTCTACCTTTCGCAATTTTCTCGGTCGAGCTGTACACAGCTTCGTTCATAATCCAGATAGTCGCAGTTTTACAATCACTGAGATGAAACGTTTCAGGAAAGAGTTAAAAAGTAATGTTTGCACAAGTTTGTAAGATACTTGCGTTGAATTTGTTTGGTATTCCTGTTCTTCTCGTTGCGTGTTGCTCCCTCCCGGAAAGTTGAAAACCGTTTCTACTTGCAGCCGGTTCATGCGAGCATTGGTCGCTTGTTGTCCTGGTAGTAGTAGTGTATCTTAGAAATACATTTGTCCCGAAAAAAAGCTAATGTTTCCCTTTGTGTCTTCTTTTTTTAAGGAGAGGAAATGACCTAACGGCGAAGATTGAAATTCACGGGGAGTTAATGGCTCTTCAACATTGGAGATGACAACAAGATAAGAATTTTAATTAATTTAATAACTTTCGATCAAAATGGTGGCAATATATTTGAAGCTTAAGTTGTAAGGATTACAGTATTTGTTTCGAACGACGGATATATATTTTTCAATACCTAAGCCGTAATTAATCTGAGGTCTCGATTCTGGTAGCCACCATTTTGGTCGACATGACTTCAGAAAAATATTTTTAAGTGGTTAAAAAACGTTACGTTTTTAAGGTGGCACTATATTCAGCAACACCATCGACATTTTTTTGATCAAAAGGCGTACATTTTATTTCGAAATCGACGAAGTAGTGTAACATTGGGTGGGTTTCTTTTAGGCAAAAGGAGATTTAATTGGACTGTACAACAACGAAATTCACTCTACAACAAATACATTGTCTTACTGGAATTAAAATTATCGTGCAACAGTTTACTCTCTTCAGATCGAGTAAAACCTCGAAGTTATATTCGGTGTTACATGCCTGTAACTGTGAAACGGAAAAATATATATATATTGGAACAAACGAACTGAATTATTCTGTGACAAATTTATATTGTCTTGCTACTGTTAAAATTATCTTGAAACATTGAATTCTCATCAAATTAGGCCTCAAACATAATGTAATAATATAAAAGCAGAAAATTAATCACATGATCATTTCATCCATGTTCAACAATCTGAACCACGCTTAAAAACAAACATCTAGACTCTAGCCAAAAACGTCGATTGCAAATTAGAAAAAAAATTCTAAACAAATACGAAGATTCCGAATGACTGTCATCCGAAGTATTCAGAAGATCGCCGAAGAATTGGGGAGATAACTCGAAGATTTCCGAAGATTTCCGAAGATTGCCCAAGGCGACGAAAGTTGTGGGAATACTGTTAAGGAATTCGGAAGACTAAAAGGAAATTTCGTAGAGATTACAAGCACTCAGAATCATGCGATTACTGAGATAGGTATGTTGTTGATATCTTCAGGTTACTGGACACGCTCATTACTGCACAAGTCTCAATTTTTGAAAATGCCGCCTTAATGACAGATCAACGTTTGTTTAACCTCTAGATATTCGTAAAAGTTTAAGCTTCTAAGATCAATATCTGGTTTGTAAAAGGTGTTGTAAACAGAAAACGACAGGGAAGTATAGCGAGAGTGGTAATCAAAATCATAGACTAGGAGATATTGTCTTGATGTGCTACCAAATTCTCAGAACTACAATTAAGATCAAGTAAGGCAATTGTTAAGGAGAGTTGATATTTTCAGTTTTAAAGTACGAAGAAGATCTGAGAGAACAACTGAAAATATAAAACCTGTTTCTGCAAATGCTTTAGCATTTGCAAATCAAATTCGATTCTGCCATCTTTTGTTTTTCAACAATTGTCTAGGAATGACTTCCAAAAATAGAACCTTTCGCATGCAACTACAACGCAATAAACATTTAAAATAAGCTATTGCACTGATTACTTTCCAAGATTTAAAAGGCCGGCAACAATTATGTTACAATCATAACCAAAACTAGAAAGACCAGCAACAAATTTGTTGGCAAGGATATGCATATGAATAGGTATTAAAAACGTGCCTTGACATACAAATTCTCGTGGCGCCTTTGCAAAGCATGTTTGTTTTCCTTTGTTATTTCTAACGTTTAAATTTCTGAACGTCCAAAAGAAGAACATAAACATTCTTCTTCGATATGCTTTGTTCAAGACAGAGTAAAGTATTTTGGAAAACTTTTCAACAAGACATTTAAATTTTCACGTGGATTATTCCGACGTTGATTTGACTTTACAAGTTCATAAGATAATTTATACTGAACCAGCCGAAGAAATTTTGTGATATTTTAGCAATAAAAATCTTTGTACAACCAGATATTGATTGTTTTGTGGTGTTTACACTTTGGTTGTTGCACGGGAAAAGAGAACGGAGCGAACGGTCGCATCGAAAGAGAAAATTAACACTTTGAAACTTGAATGAGTTGGTTATAAACCATTGAAATTGGGCAGTTTTGCGGGGGGACAATGATTGGATTTTGATTGATGAGTATTCTTGCTCCTGTGCAACTTATCCGAAGTGTACCATCTATATTATCGTCTGACAGAAAAAGATCTGAAATGGCAAGCTACAAACAGCCAAACTCGATTGGAGGTAAAATTAAACTCGGTTTGTTGAAACGCTCTTTCACGGTCGCTTTGCGAGATTTAGAAATCCATTTTGGAATTAAATTTTATTGTCGCCTGTTTGATCCATTTGCCATTTGCCATTTCATCTTTTCCATGTCTCGAGGAACTCTTGCATCATCTCGCACAAAACCCATCGCGAAGTTCGTTGCAAAGTGAAATTGTTAAGAGTGTTTGGCAAAAAAATACTTTGAGAGGAGAAAAAGCTAACTTTAAATATCAAAACTGCTTTTTCGGTGCGAGGTGATGCAGTATTTTTGACGGGATTTTCTGTCAACTGTTGCCTTTGAAAATTTTTTGCGATCAAAACTTCTTAAGGGTAACCTCATTAAATTTTTCTCCAAAAAGTTGTAAAGGGAAACGCTGTGCAAATTTTTAAAAATTTCCCGCCAAAAGTCTTAGTTTTTAAACGCGAACTTTCTCCTTCACACGTTTAATTTAATTGATTTTCAATTAATTAATTAATTATTTATTAATGATTGCAAAACAATAAAATGAAAAGAAATGAAAACAGCCAGTGGTGGTGTTTATTGTGTACACATATTTTTTATTAGCATTGTTAAAAATATGAAGACAATAAAAATACTATAGCAGATAGAAGTCAATTACACACGCGTCTTCAATATAACTTTTATTGGCTTTTAAATAATTCAATTAAAATTTATTACAAACAATTTGAATAAGTAAACAAAATAAAAAAAAACTGCGCTTTTAAAAGGGCCTGGAAACTAGTCAAAATGTAGGCTATCTCTTTTACTATTTTTTGACTATGTAGGGTTGCCAAAAAGAAAAAAAATTCTGCGCTTTTGAACAGAGACTAGCCAGAAATCAAGCAAATACTGTGACGTTTGATGGGAAAAATCCTACCTGGTGCAAGATTTTTTCCGCCAAAAGACTCTGTATATGTTTGACTCAAAACCAGACTCCATTTAAAATTGCAGACTTTTTTTTCCAGGGACAATTTTTACACTTTTCGATTTCTCGCTTGGCCCTTTTAAAAGCGCATCCTTTTCATAAATTCAATGCGTCCTCGAAAACTACAAAGATTTTGGAAAACTTGTGAAATAGATACTAGACAATTCGACAGTAATTTCAACGAGTTTAATAGCGAGACTTCCAGGCTGAAAATTCGGGTTGCAAAAACAAATCCATGTAATGCTAATATTCTACCTTAATTTTAAAGCTACAAACTTGAAATACAATTCACGGTTTCCTCGAAAACTAGCAAGATACGAGACAATTTGGCAGATACTAGACAATTTGATAGTAATCCTATTGCCTTCTATTGACTCTTGAGTTTTATGTTGTGAAATCACTAATACGAGCTCCGCCCTAACAATCTTTCGCAAGAAACTCAATCGAGATAAGCTTTGTCTTGTAAATCTACCTTACTTTTAAAACCAGATCCACTAAAGAAACAGCTAAACCAAGTTCTTTGCTTTCCTTGGCGTCCGTCTTTCGCCATGTTAATGTCACTGCGTGTACACTTGAGATGGCAGTCTGACAGAAAGATAAACAAAACGTCCAATTAACAATGGGTATACTGAAAACCAACGAACAAAATATACCTACAGTGTATCATCGACCAAAGTTTACAAATCAGTTAATTCTCTCGTCGGAAAGGCGCTTGTCGTTTAGTTGTATCATCATCATAGAAATACACGGAGTTTACATGGAGTTTAAGCATGACGTTTACGGCAGACGGCAAAGGTTACCTCTGATTCTGTGCTCTTTACTTCTAATCCGTAAATAAAGCACACAAAAATAGAATAACGTCTCCTACTATTCACCGCAAATACAAATAATTTCACTATACTGTATAAACAGCTGAAGACAGACGGCAAAAGTTTCATTCTTGCCGCTTGCAGTTTGACGTAAATGTCATGCTTAACCTCTCCAATAAAAGAACAACTTAAAACGTGGACAAGGAGCAACACGAAATAAATAGCACCTGCTAAAATATAGCGCTCTAAACTTAACCTTCATTTGCAACGATTGCAGGCGATTAAAGCTCACCGGCAAAATAGCACACTAAATATTTCACAGAAAAAATGTGCGCGACTAAACGGGAAATATTTGCATTTTCTACTCAAGGATGAATCCAAGTGCGTGGTTACTTAGTCGCTTTCTTTAAATAACTTGTGAGTTTTTTGGAAGTAAAAAGCCCTCGGGTAGTTTCGCATTTTTACAGAATTAAATTAAAGATGATGTAATTTGTCTGAAGCTTATGACCAAATACAAACAAAAATTGAAATATTTACACAAGCGAATAGCAAGCCAGTTGCTTTAAAATTCAAACTGTTGTTCAAATGCAATTGAATACTTATGCAAACAAGCAAACATCGTTCTCTAAGAGCTAGGTGCGTGCAAGACAATTAGCGAATTATAATAGATTTTACAGTAATGTACGGGTAATTATGGTTTTCACCTTAAGCTTTGATCTGACAACCCGACAGCTACAGCTAGTTTTGACATGACTACGACTTTCACTTTTACAGCCATTTCAAGAATATTTGCCCGTGGTATCTAGAAATCCCAGAGGGAAATTCAAACGGTGAAAATCCGAAAAATGTCATGGCAAAAAAAATAACTCCATGATTTAAACGCAGTTATGAAGCATTTCTCTCCAACTATTAAAGTAGTAATATTTGATGAGACTGATGTTTGTAATTTATACTTTCAGGACAGGTGCAGTACTAGCATGTGGCACTCAGTTATTATGCTCTACAAGGTGGCTCTAGCTTTAAATCTATGGATAAGATTCCTATATCTGTCCACTCAAATTGAATCTATGCAGTATTGTCATGTACTTTTTACAGTATCATGTACATTTTTTACTTTGGCACTCTTGAAAAGATAACGTCCATGATCTTTTTCAACGAGAACATCACGTCTAAATTTCCAGACTGTCTGGTGTTCTTTGCTGTGAATTTCTTTCAGGATTTGTTCTGAGAATTTGGTATTATATCCAGACAATATCTTCCAGTTCCTCACCTTTCTTGTCATTGCTTAGTCCTTATTCAGAGTTCTTTTTCAAGAAACAAATTCTCCTTACTGGTTTTGAGTTATCGAGACAATTCCTTTTTTAGATTACTCTCTAAATTAATCCTCTACTGTTTCTTCATGATTATCAGGAGAAAATTTTAGCTGATCAATCATAAGGCTTAATGGCTAAGGAAACATTGATACATGAAAAAGCAATAGGTCGGAAAGCAACAGGTCGCTGAACCAATATTAGGCCTCTCTTCTCAAAATTTGAATACTCATCAACAACAGTTCCTCGGACATTGTATTCCTAATGATTGATTGTATAACCTACCCCTGAAGGGTTAGGGTATATGCTTAGCCATATAACATGGGTTTCTTGATTATCAGAATAGTGAAACAATAATTATCATCCCTATTCATTTTAAGTCTTTGCCTGTTTTGTGTACAATTATTCCTGGTACATGCACCATCAAGTGATTAAAAACTCTTCCTATTAAAAGCAGAAAATCGTGACTCACCTACTAAGGGATCCAATGTCTCAATTTTCTTCTTTTTCTTCTTGAGTCTCGGCAAAGCTTTTATTGTTTCTTCTCTGTTTCGTATTTAGTAAGAAAAAGGAAATGTTTTAACCTTATGTTCCCTTATTTATGCAATTTCAAAAACTACACAACTAAATATAAACCATCATATTTTTTCCATTTCAGCCCTACAGGGGCAAATTTCGATAATAAAGGTAAGTTAAGTCTGCATTAGGCCAAGTGATCCAAACCACCATAGCTTATCCAGGTCTCTGTTGCATTAAGCAATAAGGCGTATTCCTATTTTGCCTGGATGGGATGTTAGTCTGTCACAGAGTTAGAACTCTGTACTAAATTCACCCAATACCCATTTGTACACTTAGATGGAGGGAGGTAGTGTGAGAGTAAAGTGTCTTGCCCAAGAGCATAATGCAGAGACCCTAACCATTGGCACAAACCCAGAGTGCTTGATGTGCAGTGATTGGACCTCTGTCTCCCTTCCCACAAAACAATACTCCTCAACAACAGTACCCCAAGCAGGCATTGTAGTCTTTAGGCATTTTTGTACACCCTACCCCGAAGGGCTAAGGTATAAGGCCACATAACAATGGTTTACTGAAATAGCTGAAAGGCAGTGGAACAATAACGTCTCTATTTGTTTCGATTTTCTGTCTGCATTAAGCAAAATTATTCCTAATACTTATATGGTACCAATCGTATTAAATAAAATTGTGACTGACCTACTATGGGATCCATTGTCTCAATTTAATTCTTTCTCCTTTTGAGTCTCGGCACATAGCTCGTCTCCTTGTGTCTCCGTTTTGTACATCTAGTAAGAAATTGTAAATGTTTTAACTTTTATGGAATTCCTTGATCTCAGTTAACTTATACAAACTACGCAATAAAAAATAAGTCATTAGATTTTATGAGTTTCAACCCTACTAGGGGAAGTTTTGATGATGAAGGTGAGGTTAGTCTTCATCAGGGCAAGTTATCCAAACTACCACACCTTATCACATCCAGTTTCTGTAGTACTCAATGATAAGGGGTCACTGTCTTTCTACCCCCCCCCCCCACCCACCCCCCTAAATGGAATGACAGTGTGTTGCAGCTAGGGTTAGCCCCAGTATAAAATTCACCCAGTACCCATTTGTATTTTTGGGGGAGGGAGGCACTGTGAGAGTAATATGTCATGTCCAAGAACACAATGCAACAAGCTGAACAATTATTCCTTAGCAAGGGTAAAAGAGAGTCAGGGCTCGAAAAAAACTTGAATTCCAGCATGCCCTTGTGACAAGTAGCTCTCAAATTTTGCTTGCTCTGGGCAAGACTCAGTTTGCTATTTTAATGATTTAGTTGGCAGATGGCTTGACTAATCCCTTGCCCATTGCACAAGTGAGAATGAAAAGTTACTTGCCCAGGAAGAGATCAATTCAAGTGAACCTGGTTGTCCTGGACGACTGGATGGCACTTTTTCGAGCCCTGTTTTAAGAGTACCTGATAGTTACCTCTCCAAGCATGCAAACACAAAGGAACACAAAGACTCACCTGATAAGGAATCTATTGCCTCAAAATGAATCTTTCTCGTGTAAGTCTCAGCACACAGCTTTCTGGTTTGTGTCTAGTAACAAATGGGAACTGTTTTACCCCTTCTGAAGCCTTGATCTCTTAGGTTTTACAAACTACATGTATGTGTACACAATATAGTAATCAGTCATTAGACTTAATCCTACTAGGGTGTGTTTGGACTATGAAGGTAAAGTTAAGTCTGCACATCAGGTCAAGTGATCTAACCCACTACAGCGTACATGTAACCCAGTTTCTGTCACATTAATTGATATAGAGTACACCACGGATGGGATGCAAGTGTGTCTATTTTACAGAGCTGACAATTAAAAGGAAACGAGTTTCAACCCTAAAGGGGCAAGGCTTGACATCACAATGATAGGATAGGATGGGATGCAAGTTTGTTGCAGGGTTAGCACCCAGTATCAAATTTGTCCAGTACCCATTTGTACATCTGCATGTAGGTGGAGAGAAGTAGTGTGAGAGTAAAGTGCCTTGCTCAAGAACACAATGCAGAGACCCTAACCATTGGCTCAAAGTCAAACCCAGACTTCTTGATCTGCGGTCCAGTGTGCTTAATATTAGATTACTATGTCCCTCCTCCCACATAAGAATACTCATCAAAAACAGCAGCCAACTGCGGCCCAGGCATTGCAGTTTTAAGGAATTTTTGCACACCCTAGCCCTGAAAGGCTAAGAGTAGTATTGCCATTATAAAAAACAGTTTCAGTAGAAATAGCTGAACAGTGAATAGTAACATCTCCGTTTAAACTTTTCCACCTGTATTGTGTACACAAAACCAAACACAAAGACATTGAGACTCACTCAGTTAACCCACTGACACCCGGAGCTTTTTGGCAAAAACACATCTTCGGACATTATGGACATTTAACATGGATATCAGCTAAATGAGCTCCAATCTACCCAAAAAGGCATTTGCAACTTGACAGCAGTTTCCTAAATTCTTTTCACTAACATTGCATTTTATGACATTTTTGTTTAGGCATGTGCAGAAATCAAAATTTCAAGATTTTGAGTTTTTGGATGAGAAAGTGACCTGCATCCTTAGGCTTTTCAGGGTTTTTTCAGGGTCTTTCCTTATTCTCCTTTTGCTATATTTTTGCTGCAGTGGTTGACCTTCTACTGGGCTCGCTTCCAGTTCAAGAATTCCCGAGAAAGCATTATTGAGACAGAAAATTCTTACCACGGAGTAGCTAAGTGTAGTTGAGGGAAATTTTGCTTCAAGTTTTTCACTCAAATTCCTAAGCATTTTTGTGCATATTTTAGGCTCAATTGACTCAATCACTGTGATTGGGTATCATTGGAAAGATCCTTTCCTCCTGCCAAACCTGAGTATAAGTGATGTCTATTTTGGTCAAAGGTGATAATGCCAGGAGTGGAACAAAGGCCAACACTTGCCACAGCCACTTACAGTCAGCACAGGTGTCAGTGGGTTAATATCAAATCCAATTTTTCAACATCTTTCTTTTCTCATTGTGTCTCAGCACATACTATCTCTGTTGTTCCTCTGTTTTGTATCAGAAAGTTAAAAAATGTCTTAAATTCTGGTTATCAGTGGCTACAGTAAGCGTAATAAGCAATTTCTTGAAAATCAGTCATAGCATTAGTTCCTTAATGTGTTTCACAAAGTTTCAGTTGGTTTTACATGGCAAACATATGGCATTATAACTAACCACTCTGATTCTTTAAAAACTTACATGTATTACGAGACAGTGTACTTACTAGTGGAAAAGAGTTCTTCTTAGCCAAGAGCCTTTCTAACTCTTTTTTCCTGCCTTTCTGTTGTAGGGTCAGCAGGTCTGTGTTTGACCTTTTTGGTGCTGTATTTCTTAAGATGCTGGAGTATCCATTTTTCCTCTTGCAGTTCAATGGTCTCCTTGTCTGTCAACCGGCTTCTGATCTTGTCCTTGTCTCCTCTCCCCTTCTGATAAATGATTTCCACCTCTGCAGTTGTTCTTCTGGCATTCTGTGTGAACTCCTTGGAAATCTCTTTTTCTACCATGTATGCTGCAAATACCGTAAGATATTTATTTTTATTTTCATAATAACATTTATCCATCTGTAGTAGCAGACATTCTGGTAGGCATCCATTCTGAAACAGTCAGAAAATAAGTCTTATGAAAATTCGTAACTTGAACTACCACTCAACTACGCCATAAGAGTCAGTGACTATAGTCAATGTTCAGCCAAGAAACAACAATAACAGTGTGACTACTTGAACCGGGCTATTTGGAAAAGAGTTAACCAATCAGAACTGAATGTTACTTGAGAACAAAGGATAGCGATCTTTTTCTAAAAAAAAACAACCATAGTGAGGAATACGAGCAATAGTAACCCAACAAAAACCATGAAAAGCCAGCAAAGTGCAAAGTGTTGTGAACAATTTGTTGATTGGTTAGTTTCGATTCTAAATTTTGTATGCTTTTCACCAGTTTTGGTTTAATTGTCGCAAAATGAGTTTCCAAGATAAATTTTTCAAGCAAGATTTATAATAATGATAATTCACCATCAAGGACAGAATCTCTAAGAGTGTATGTAATGCAGAAGATTCAATAGCCCTTATGTTTTCACGACAAACAGACGCTTATTACTTGATGACACATGAAAGCTACCAGTCCATTGTTTTCAGTTTACATTTTGATTGCTTAGCTTTCTTCTAGGTGGCCCCAGCCGGTTCGAGTAGTCAAACTGTAACTGAACTTAATGGAATAAGAACACTTTTTGTTAGCAAACACATACATGCAGTCTGTGGGTAATGTGTTGGTAAGTGGTACTTTGTTGCCTAAGTAAGTTAGATGTCTATGAAGATGAAAAGTGATAAAAATTAAGTCAGAGTTACCTGACTCAACTTGGTAAAAAACTGAAGCAGGACATTCATTGTCAGGTTAGAATCATGCCTCCATTGAAGAAGGTCAACGAAGCACATCACTCTACTATCACCATGAGAGATCATTCCTGTTATATGTGTTTTTATTAAGAAGTGCGATGGTCCAGTCTGTAAATATTAAACTGCAGACCAATTTCAGTAACTGATAAACATTTAAGAAGCCATAAATTAATCTTTAATTATGTTGTGTACATTATTGGTGGCTTTCACCCTAGTAAGCTCATGCAAAATTCGCCTGTGTGGATCAATGTTAATTAGTTGGAAAACTGAATTAATATCGTTTTCAATCGTTTTTGTTCCCTCCTTAGACATATTGATGACATGTAAATGTTTGTCTTACCCTAGCTGTTCCATTCTGTCAATTATGACAGCAAGAAATTTCTGCAGTTCTTGTTCTGCCTTGAGCTGACTCCTTTAGTGATGATCCTGCTCAGCGCTGCCAAAAATATTTATTTAGTAAATTACTTGAATGATTACTAGACCAATCAATTAATTATTAAAATGTGATTTAAGTCAATAGACAAGAAAAAAAATGAACACAAAAGTTTTAGCATGTGTTCTGTTCTATTCCTCAGTGTCTCTTGTTTTTAACAGTCTCTATATGGACTTCAGCAGAGTGTATACACTGCACTTCGTAAACTTGTTTTCCTTAGAAAGACCAGAAGGGACAAACTGTTAGTTACACCAACCAAAACTGTTATCACAGACTACACGCCAACCTTGCTAACTTTGAGTGAATTTTGCCATACTCTTGGGGATGGAGAGGATCAGGCTCCTTTGTTGAACAGCGTCTGGAACTCAAGCCTAAGTCTAATAAAACATCAGTAGTACACAGGGTTGGACACTTGATAATTTTGATGGCACTCACAAAATGCACTCACCCGAATCAGTTTTCACTCACCCAAAAGTTCATCCCCCCCCCTCGTATTCCCACATATCGCGGACAGCTTTTGGGGCTTTTTCATTCTTTTTCTCTTCAACAACTTTAGAGACTCCAGAAATGTATTTCCACATTTTGGCTGCGATCAGTTTACTCCATTTTTAAACTTACCGGGAGAACACGTGCTGATCAGAGTGTTGGGAAAGTACGGGAAAACAATTTGCTCACAACGTCATCAAGCACGTGGCAGACCGAGGATTATTTCTTCAATGAAAAATTTGACTAGTTTTAAACCCCAAGAAAACACATTGGAGGTTCTTTATATTTCAAATAGTTTTTTATTGATGAATCTTCGTGAGATCCCTTGCTGTTTGTGAGTAAACGTGTCTGTTCTCCTTGGGCCCTATGTTTACCTGATCACTGATGGCTTGATAGTGACCAGCAGTATCACTTTGTTTAAGTGCATACGTTAAGTAATTATCACTAGGAGGAAGCCTTTCAGCACCAATTTATTAGACAGTTCAGAATATAAAACTTTATAAAATAGAAATGGTAAGTTTATGTTTAGAGATTTTCTCGGCAAAATGGAATGTAAAGAACAGTGTTCATTTTGCAATTAATTTTAATTAGTTTCTTGGCGACGAAAATCGTACTCACCAAACGGGTGAGTGATCAATGATTTGTGTTCGCCTGACACTAAAGACACTCACCTGGGCGAGCGGGCAAGTGCTTATGTCCAACCCTGAGTACACTAAATTCTTACATGGTATTGAATTATTGTTACCACGACCACGACCACGACCACAACCACGACCACAACCACGACCACTATCATTACCATTACCATTATCATTATCACTAGTTATGACCATTACTATTACAATTCTAACAGGGGCAAAAATGATACTCTATAGTATTTAATGATTGGCAACCTCAAAAACCATATCCTATCTTGCAGCACATGCACTGTATACAAATAGCCAATAATTAAATGGAAGTACCCTCTCAGGCCATTAGGGCCCTTTATCATAATGTGCAGTTCCAGAAAATATCCATACCCAAAGGAATGGAATTTCCTGGGGGGGGGGGGGGGGGATTTGTTTTTGAAAAATAAATTTAAAAAAAA
>Ga0126338_10000288_pt1 | contig 24987 bp, 13 predicted proteins | sample OrbCmetagenome_2_FD_92529 | JGI IMG/M metagenome (GOLD analysis project Ga0126338, IMG submission 92529) | Coral microbial communities from Petempiche,Puerto Morelos, Mexico - Orbicella C C metagenome | ecosystem: Host-associated > Invertebrates > Cnidaria > Coral | place: Petempiche,Puerto... | reverse complement strand
ATCTAAAACACGAAAGACTATATTTCATAGCGTTTCCAAATACCAAAAAGAGCCTTAAAAACAGGACTCGCAGCAGAATATTTTGGACTAAACTCGAGCTGAGGGAATCAATGTTTGGAGATGTGATGAATTACCAATTCTTGTTTTTGATGCATCTTCGCAAACTTGGACGAAGGAGTAAAAGGGAATAAAGATCCATGTAAGTCAATATCTCAGGTCCATATCACCGTCACCTGACTCGTCCCCAGTTTTCTCTTTGATAGGACCTCTCAAACGGCCTGGGACGACTGGGGCGAGCCAATCAGCAACATCATAATGATCTTCTTTGTTTAAACTTGATGAATTATTTAATCAGTCTTATAAGTTAAAAATAGTTTCAAATCCTTGGATTGTTTTGAAATATCTATTGTCCAAGTAATTTATGACTCCTAAATATGTTCCTTCTTTAATTCTTACAAATCACGCCTGCAGACTGTCGGGATAGCTCTCCAAGGTGTAGCAGATACAAAATGTGCAAGATCAGCCGCAGTCGCAAGTACTCTTACATCCGAATTCGCTGCCAGAAGACGTGCGGAGTTTGTTAATGAGGTAGGTCAATAATTAAACACAGACGCGAAAATACTGAGAAATAAAAGAATAAGTCGCCTTCTCTAAACGCCCCTTAGATTTCTCGCTAAATCTAAAATTTCCTGTTTTGGCCACCAAGATTTAAATTTCCTATACCTTGCAGGCGCGGAGACATTTTGTTAAAGAAAGAGTTGTGAGGAAAAGGAAAGTGACTCCATTTCAGTGATGTTTTTCTCCTGTTGCTGGAACATAAGAACTCCTCTCATCGCTTCGTGTTCGTTTTATACCTCCCACACATATTTCCTCCTTTTTTAGCCATTAAACGTTGGCTGTATCATCGCTATATGTTGCTAATTTTGTGTGTGTGCTTTGACTTCCGTTTCGCATATTTTCTTTTTAAGTTTCACATTTTACGCAGTCTATAGGAGAATCTTTGTTTACAATATTTGCCTCATTAGCATAAGCGAGACAATTTCTGATGGAGCTACAAAAACATTAGTTCTGAATATTGAAAGGGCACAGCACGATTAACTGTCCCAAGGAATTTGCGCCCGATGTATCGAATAGTCAGTTTTGTTCGACGCTAATTTAAAAACTAAAAATTCTACCAAGAATGTATGAGCTCTTTAGCGCTTTTGCAGAAATTTTGCAGTTTTTGAAAGCCAATTTCTCCTCGAATATTACACCCAAAAGCCAAACATTTCACCAGTTACTAATTTTCACAAGCTCGTAATGTTTGTAGTCAATTAGTGTCCAGCGTGATGCCTTCTCTGCGTAAAGTCGTATGTTTTGTGGAAAAATGTAAACAATGACGTCAGAAAAGAGTCGCCTATAACTTACTTTACTCTATTTTTCCTGCTTTAAAATAAGAATTCTATCTTGACTCGGCAATCTTTATAAGGGAAAGCACCCTTAATATCCAGTATTTTGTTCTCGTGACTAACATTTCTTTACTTCTCCAGATTGCACGTTTGAATTTTAGAATCCGGCAAATCTTATAATTTTTAATTTTCGTTTTCTTGTTTTCCCTGCAGGAGAACCACGCTTTATTTGCGGAAGGATCGATGTCCTTACACGTATACAAGGCCTTAGTTTCTAGTTACTTGAGTGGAAATAAAATTTTCATCATTTGCACTTGTAAAGAGAAGATTAGCACAGTGTACACGATTAAAACAAAATCTTTACAAAGAGAGGATGATTTCTTCAGCAACGCATGAGTAACAGTTCCCTAGCAATTCCAAAACGAAGCGTCTGTGTTGGCGTGGACCTTTCTCAGCGAACATCCTCTCTAAGGTGTTTTCCGACTCCGCGAAAAGATTGAGACGTTGCTAGCGTTCAAAAATGATTTAATTGAAAAACTTGTTGCCCAGTTGTATCTGAGGATCTTAAAACGGAATCAAATCTAAAATGACGCAAGCTTTTCTTCCACTCCAACGAGTATAATATCATAAAACTAAAAAAAGAAACCTCTAATGCCGTCAAATATATAATCTGAAGCAAATTTTTAAACTCTTATCCTTCGCGTTTGCATTTCAGTCTCGTTCAAATGTGACTTTCAGATTGTGTTCCTACAGTAACTGTTGCTAGAGCGGTTCCAGGAAACTGGGATGGAGTAGTCACTGAAAAAGAGAACAAACCAAAACAATCAAGTCACTCACTACAGTGAAACCTAAGCTGAACTACTAATCACCTCCTATATATTTGAATGGCATTTGGTGGTGCAGTATATCAGAAACGTCGCGGCTTCCTTAAAGCTATCGATTTTAATTTCTTCATTCCTAAGCATTTGACAGACCATTTAAATTATTCGGTTGTCTGTTCGGTGACTTGGCCTTTGAATGGCAGCGACCTCACTACTTTTGTTTTGTGAATCAAGTTGTTCTTATATATGCTAACTAGTTTGCATTTAGCTGACAAAAACAGAGCACCTCCAGCCTCGCTTGCATTCAGCATTCATAGGCCAGGTAATTAAGCACACAACTGTAAAGTGGCCTATTTGCCGACACCCTTATAACCTGGTTAAAAAGGCACTGTGAGAGTAAAGCGACCTCCCCAAGAAGACAGCATAACGGCCCTTTCCAGAGTTAAACCCTGGTATCCAGAGCTCTAGCCATTAGACCGCCACAGCGCCTTCCAAATAAATAACATTACTCACCAAATTTTCAACACAGTTTACAAGATTTTGGACACTGCCTTATGACAAAGTCGTATAAACTGTGCGTAGTGCTCCAACACAGCGTCTGAAAGTAGCGGCAGGCCGGCATCTCTGGACACTGCACCTCACCTGGAACTGTCAAATATTATTATTATTATTATTATTATTATTATTATTATTATTATTATCAAAAAGCGAGCTGCGCATGGCCAGGAGGCGCTAGTTTCCGGTCTTTTTTCCGCAGGAAATAAAAATTGATGGTACATATAACATGGTAGACAAAATCAGATGTAATAAAATTTTCAAGAAGGAACTTGAGAACAGTGTCAAACTTCTACGAAACCAACGAAGCATTTTCAATATATATAATATATAACATGTAATAATTTATAATCTCTTAACATTATTTACTTACAATCATCTTCAAGAGAAGCTGCGTCTAAAGCAACAAAGGAAAATAATATATTATACGCTTGAAATTTGGAATGCTATTAAGAAATCAAGACGGCTTAGCTTTTAATGAGTACTGAGTCCCCTAAGCAATTGTTAGGGCAAATACGGTACTACTCTTTCGAAATAATAAAGCCGATTGAGATAATTATTTCGAATTACTGGGGTCATGCAGTTTGCGTTTATTGGCTGAAAAATTGGAATATGGAAGAAATCCCTCGAACATCGCATTGCACCATAGGACACCGTACGGACCCGTGAGTATGTATAAGCAGGAGGTTATCAAGATAAGAGAGTGAATCCCCATATAGGTCTTCTACCCGAGGTAATCCCTCTTAAGTTTATTTTTTAGATATAGTACCCAGTTCTTCCGAGGATGTTACTCACGCGATGCGTGGACAGCCCAAGCGACTTTATCCCAATTACTTGAGACGAAATGGCGGGAAATGTGGTGAAAAGTCATTTTATATGTTTTGGTTTCCAAAAAACGTTTCATAGCACAGATGTTTTCTGCACTCCCAGCCGTCTTTTTGTTCGGCTGGACTTTCATTTGCTTTGTGCAAAGCTTGTTAGCTTTGACGTCTTCTATCGTGTATAAATAAAGGTTGTATGTTGTGCTCGTTTGGCTGTTAATTTTTTACTGTTCATTGGGTTTTTCGGAGTTTACAAAATAAGCACAATGGCTGTCAGTATGTGTGCGTTATAATTCTTTGTTCCTCTTTTTGGCACTCTTTACAAAACAACAACATGGAATGACCACATTCCGCGTATTCTAGAGAAAGTCATTAACGCGCGCTCACGAGCGTGTGCATAAACACAACATATAACAACATATACTTTTTCGCTTTCTCGTGCTGTGTTCCTATGTTTTCTAAGCAAACAATGCTCTTCTGAGGTCTGGAAAAACTACTGAACGTAGTCGTGTTTCGCTCGAGCGTCCGTAAGCAGTTTGTCTAGGCCTTACGCCAGCATTTCTTTCTTAGAGAACATGGAACACCGTCTTCTATTTGGTAAATATAAACGTTACAGTTACATATATGGTGATAGTTCTCTCTTGACGTACGATAACTTCATTAAATATATCTTACATATGGCATCTTTACGTGGAAATATTTGCTTTGCAAAATGATTCCTGTAAGAGTTTTTTGATACGACGTATTTGGCAACGATAGATTTACTGACCTCCTTCGATGTAGGGATCTTCTTCGGACGCAATGTTTCCGCCAACAGATTGCACGATGAATAACAAAGCGACAAGCGACAAAAAAATTTCCATCTTTGGGTAGGCCTCACGGTTCTTCATTTTGCCGAAAATTAAATCAAAACTGTACCCTCTTTGCGAAACTTTCGTCGAGTCTTGTTTCCGACTTTTCTCGTTTGCAGTATATCAGTTCAATGACGAAGTAGATTTTTATAAAGATATGAAATTATCATAGTGTACTATTTTCGCAATCGTAACAAAATTTTAGTCTCAATAAAATGTTATTGTATTTATTTTAAATTAAGCTTGATTACAAAGACAAATTGAGCATTTATGTGTTAATTCTCACACCACTGGGAGCCGTCCTTGTCGTCTCTGAGACGCTTAAAGGTTGTAAAATCAATTTGTGGCTTACAAAAAGAAAATCCATTTATTCAGCGCCGCGTTGCGATTGTGTTACTTCAAATGTAATGGAATCTTCGATCAATATTTCCTTACAAACTGAGCTACAGAACTTTCCTTCACACTAAACCCGTTTCTCGACATAGCACGGAAATATCGTTAATTGTCTGTCAAATATTAGCTTTTAATTTCTCCAGACTGGACTAGTCTCTCGACATATCACAAAAATATTTTTAATTCTGTGTCTAGCGTAAGCTGTTAATCTATAACACGATATATATTTCTCGCTCAGTGATTTTTAGTATATGAAGAAAGGCTACTTTTAGGAAAGCGATACCCAAACGCTTTTCTGAGACCGAACAGAGTAATATAAAAACGTGAAAATTACGCTTGCTTGGAAGCCAATGATCAATACGCCCGACAAAGAAATTCCCTTTTTTGACTTTGTCTTGGCTGAGAGTTCGAGTAGGATATCGCCCCTGTGGTCCAACAAATAAATCTTGTGCCTTGTAGTCATCATATCAGCGGTTATTATAGAGCGATTTTCAACTGAGTGTCGGGTAAAACCAAACCCAAAGTAATTATACTCTAGCCAATCACGAAGGACACAGAAAATCCGGTGGACCAATCAAAACTCAAACTAGGTAAATACAAGTAACTAACGCGAAGCGCGGGAAAACCTCACGATTGGTGATTGGATGGTTTGGGTAGTGATGAGAAACCAATAACCTTTTCGATATTCAAGAGAAAACCGCCCTATACCGGAGAATAATTGATTGAAATTGATCAACAATTTGATCTCATTTTGAACGACGTTAGACATAATATAAACAATTGTTGATCTTAATTTTCAGAATAAATTCTACAAGGTGTTTCTGTCTCGCAACACTGGAATTCTCTGTCTAACTAACATTCTGTTAAAATAAAGACCATTTAAAAGTGAATGGAAAGATCATTCATGTCTTCATAAATGCTATTTGTATTGGAGATTTTTTACTGCTTTTTACAATTGGATGTTTAATTCCAAATTCATCCATTTCTGCTAAACACCAAAAGCGGGGGGGGGGGTCAATCTTTATTAATTCAATACAGTTAACTGCCTCAGTTTGCTATACAATGATCAAAGAAGGGTTGAAGAGAAACAGACTGAGCTTATCCTATATATGGACCTCATTCCCCAGGTAAGCTCTCTCAAGGCCCCGTCCACACTAAGCCTGGAGGATTTGAAAGCGGAGGTTTCACTCTGAAGACGCATCAAATGTTTTCCGTTCACACAACGACGGAAAAATTTAAAAGAGCAAAAATCACCGGTCATTTTGGATTTGTACTTGGTCAGGGAGATCACATAATTATCATGACGCCACTGTTTTCACAAAGTTCCATTTTTAAAATGTTTTTTGTCCACAAGAAAACGCAAAGCCGGCATTTTCAAATTCCTCCTGTTTAAAGAGCTTTTTTGAAAAGCTCCGTTTTCGTGACGGATTAGTGTTTACAAAACTGCGCCCAAAGAGAGAAAATTATTAGATAAGTAATTGTTGTTGAGTGTCCCCAATTAGTGTAGATTGTATGCTAGCTACTTCCACACATTAATAGAGTTCTTATCTGCAGTATCTTTATCTCCCGCAGATAATGTCCTCGTGGAGGATGTAAAATGTGTGTAAAGGCTGTTCGGCTGTCCACGTGAGAAAAACCCTCGTCACATACTTCGAATGAAAGGTCTGAGTTTTTGCCTCACCATAAAACACCTTAACCTTGATCATTTCGAATGTCACAAACAGTATATCCAGTAAAATTTTTGCAATCACTATAAGAACTACTAAAATATGTTGGAAATAAAACTCTTGCAGGTAAATTGCTCAAAATGTTTTTGTGTTTTTCAAAAATAGATAAACAAATAGGGATTTGCAGTGACATTTTCCCACGGAGAGGCTCTTCGTTCACTGTTTCAAGATCGAACTGGAATTTAGAAGTGTTGGGTTTTTTAGAGGGAGGAACACCGGAGAACCCGGAGAAAAATCCTCGGAGCAAGGCGAGAACCAACAACAAACTCAACCCACATATGACGCCGAGCTACATTAATGGAAGATGAGCGCTCTTACCACTGCGCCATCTCCCTGCTCCCGATAAAGAGGCGTTTCCAAAAGAAAAAAGTTGGCAGTTATTATTCTGTTCCACATGTTAATTATGCGTACTTGAGGAGAACGAAGAAGCGTGCCAGGAATGTTAATGAGATACGTCTTGAAGACGGGCTGACATACGAATCTGCCCAAGACGAATCTGGCCACATAATTCGTCACAAGACCAGATTCATACATAGACGATTTATCCGTCTCAGACGGGTAACACGTCCTAAATGGATAAATCGTCTCCTAATAGAAATTTCGTCTCTAGTATAAATTTGACCAATAACTGTAAAAAAAAATACTCGTAGAGGTCAAACCTGTACTAGTAGATATGTTAGCTCGAAATGCATTGAGCCAGGATTCCCAGACTACCTTTAGGCTTAACACAACTAAAGTTAATAAATGCAACGTTTCTTTTGTTTTTTCCTATTTCTTTTTTTTTTTTTTTTAATGTTGCGCGCTCCAACTGAAATAGTCTTTAGGTTTAATACAATGTAACTAGTTGACAAGTAAAAGAAAAGTCCACGAATTTTTAAAAGGATGAGTCACTATGAATCACTTTATTATATGGTTTGTGTTGGTAGGCGATATGACGCGCGCTCTGATTCGTTCATTGTAGGGCATTATTTAGCTCTTATTAACCGAGCAGGAGGTCTGTATGGGAGAATCTTGACCGAGGTCGGGAGTACAGATCGAACGCAGTGAGGTCTGTACACACGACCGAGGTCAAGATTCTCACATAGAGATCGACTAAGCTCGGTTAATAAAATGTTTATTATATGGCAAACAAGAAAAAATTAATTCGTTTAATGTAACTGGTTTGTACTAGCTGACATTTTGCTTGCGAACGGCGATGAGCTGAGCTTAATTCTGCCAAACTCGTCCTCTTTACTTTTTTTCCTCATCAGACTTCGCACATCCATAATATGGATATTTTCTGGAACTAATATTTTGGAAGAGAATAGTCAATATTTTTGTATTTAGTTTGCAACTTTTTCACGGCAAAATGTAATCGGTCGAGATGCCGGTCTAGATGGGAAAATCTAGACCGCGGTCAATATCGATCTCAGCCAATCAAATTCGTGAATTCGGTAGTTCCCAGTCCTCGTGAGACACAGCCATATAATAATCTCCCGTAATGCCCACGGGCCGAATACGGGTTTGCAAAATTAAACCAAATCAAATAGCCAAATAATAAGCAACTTATTAACCTCGAACGTTCAGTTTTTACGGGAAAATCTCAAACCTCGGCCTTGACGTATTGGCCGAGCGATAGCGAGGTTAATACGGCAAGGCCGAGGCTTGAGTTTTTTTTCCGTAAAGACCCCACTCTCGGTTAATAGGTAGGTAATAATGGAAGTCCGCGATAAAACTCCGCTTTGAAAGAGTTTGATAGTTTATTCATGGTCTGACGCTGTCACTAACCTGACATATGCGAAAAAGCAATAAAATTGAAAAATAAGTCAGTCAGCGACTTGATTTATCGTGAGCAGAAAAAATTATTTTTACTTCTTGGATTGACACCGGATCTTGTCAAAGCATGTGACATTTGCAGCTCCAGTGATATAAAAAATTTTAAGCCAAACATAAATCATGAAGAAAATGCTCGTGAAAACTTTAAAATCACTCAAAAAAAAAAAAAAGATATATAAGTGCCTGGGATTGCGTTTGGGAGCAAAAATGCGAAAATTGAAATTTTTACTAAAAGCTGTACGCAATGGCAGGACTCTGTTGGACCAATTAGCTTTAAAACTGATAATCGCCTAATAAAAGACCCCAATGTGAAAATTCTGTCTACAGTTTTTATGCGATCAAAGTAATTACAGTGCAATCTACTTGTTTCTCGAGCAAATTTCATTTGCGTGTAATTGTTAAAAGTCGGTAAGAAGTGTGACTTAATCTAGGTGAAAATCTCCTAGATTGCTTCAAATCCTCGCCGCTCGATCGACCGGCTGATGCCATCGCGAAAAAAGAGGAAGTGTTGGCTTAAAAGCAACTCCTAGCAGGTGCGCCATATTTGGTATTTAAATTACTCGGAAAAACAAAATTAAATTGGCGATATTAAGAGAAGAGACCAAACAAAAGATCTTAGCCAAGGACAAAGGAATAAAGCAGCCAACTATAGCACTTTGGTTTCTAAGATGCAGATCATTAGATTGACATATTTGCTCGATTAACGATATTGCGGCCTGCCATTGTAATGATGTCATAAGCTAGTTACTCTTCAAGTAAACAATCACTTTTTATTCGGTTCTAATCTTCAAACACTTTGCCATGTTCCAACTATTTTAATGGCATTCTTCCGTCTAAAAAGTGGAATATCCTGTAAACGGTAAAGTGATGACTGTTGCCGGCCGCATTTTTGATTGTCTTTTCTCAAGGGTTAAAATTTTCCTCTTTTCTAACCTTAAAAATGACTTCCGTGCTGAATCGAGTTTCGCTCCCGCGTTTAACATTTCGTGTCAAAAGCAATAAATATATACACAGTAAAAAATACATCTTGTGATTCTACAACCACTATAGGTGTCATGCATAATTGTTTATAGTTCTTAAAAGCTCTGAGTCCCCTCGTAAAGCAAAACTTCACAAATAACCTAGTCCAGGATGATTTGTACAATACCCCAGCGGTGTCCTTTCAAACAAAAACATCACCGAAATGCACCACTTTATTAGCTCATACAGACATTTTTTTTTGGTTTCCGTCATCACAAATATTTAATTTACAAACAAGTTTCTCTCTCTGTGTAAGTAACTATTTGCGAGCAGTGATGTTCTCGTTTATGACCTGGTATTTCTTGAATGCTAGATGATCTTCTTAACAGCGACGAAACGAGAAAAGATCCCATGTTATTATTTCGTCTAGTTCCAAGATATTTCGGCCGTCTGGCCCGCGTCAAATTCGGTTTATGGCAGTGAAGAATATCGGTTATGGCTTTCTTAAACGTTCTGCTAACCATAGTGAATAAAAGTGGATTTATACACGAATTTAGATACGTCAAAGACTTCAGAAAGTCTAATACCGCGGGATTTATCGTTGAAGACATAGATCTTTTAATGGAAAGTATCAAAGTCAACACAAAAAAACCTACCCAGCATAAAATAAACACACTAATAACAACCACCATTTGTTTTGCGGAACGAATGTCTCTTTTGAGTTGCGTACCTCCGATTCGGCGTAAAATGCACGATCTTGTGGTAACTTGATAAATCTTGACGTATGAGGAAATGATTATAAACAGTGGTAGAAAGAAACTGATAAATGTGATAAGGATACCCTTGTAACTCCAGTTCATGTGAAGAATTCCTGAGAGGCCCAGAGAACTTGCCCAGACCAGCACGATAACTGCCTTAGCACAAGCTGGTGTGAGGACAACCAAGTGCCTAAGCGGTGCGGCAACCGCAAGAAGTCTGTCTAAACTGACTAGGCACAGGTTCCAAATAGACGCTGTACCGCAAATAATATCTATTGACCGCCAAACGTCGTAGAAGACTGCTCCTCCAGGAAATAAGCTGCCATCTGACGTGATTTTTGAGGCCATGAAAATCGGCATGGCGAGCAAAGCCGTGAGCAAATCCGCTAAACTCAGCGAAACGAGAAAGTAGTTGGTAATTGTCCTCAATTCCTTGCAAAGACAGAACGCTGCCATGACAAGAACGTTTCCGAGCAGGGTCAAAACGATCAATATTGCGATAAGTGTGCATGTGATAACTCTAAGGTAGGTATCTTGTTTGGTGGACTGTTCGGGCGACTCCATAGCCGAGTGGTTCAAGCTAGTCATTTCTTGTCCATGTGTTTCCTCACTGCCACATTGTTAACTGAGCTGCTGTGTGCAAAATGTTTCGTGTTTGACAGAAATTTACATCTATAATGTGTTAACGTAAATAATCGGCCATCTCTTCACTCATTCAATTGGATGCCTGTCGACAGCTAAGCCCCATTGTTCATTCATCCACATGCAATTAACATCCACTGCACAAAATATTCACTGCGCAAAATACAAGGCTTTTCCCTCCATTGATATCCTGTGCCTTCTTCGCCCTGTAATTAAGGTATTTTCAGGATTTATTAGCGTTGGAAGCTTTCTTTTCTTCAGCTGGTGATCAACACAAAAAATAAAAAAAATAGTATTTCAAATTTGGCTAATATTTGGGAAAAAAATAAAACTAAGAGGGAACTTTCGTTTTCGTAAACCATTCGCTTTCGAGTAAAATTTCACGAGAAAAAAATTTCTCGATTTTTAGAATAAGCTTTACAAAGATGCGCTTTAAAAGCAAAAGGAAGTCTAATGAATTAAACCTGTGTGGGTGAAAGCGATGAGCATGTTTGAGGTGGAAATTATTTCGAAAACCCTGACGCCTACGTATTGCTTTATTCAAACTGAACTTTTGACGCACTGTACTAGAGATAATTAAGTTCTGTCGATTTAAAAGAGTTCTTTTTTCGCACGTGACTCGCATTTATGACATAAAAGCGGAATTAGCTCTCTTTCACGTCACAATGCCATTTCTGGCTTAATATCTTCAGTTAATTGTAATAGTCCATTTGGCTTTATTCAGTTCAGTAACCAGTTTCATCCGCCAAAATTGCGCCCTCTTTCTTTAGTTGTTGCTCGGAAAGTATACATCAAACACTTTGTGATCTGCCGCACGCACTGAAATACGACATTATAAAACAGACGGTTGCAGATGTTTGAGAGATGATATAGACCGTCCGTGGTGTAATACTTTAAACTCACATTTGCTGCATTTCTGATAAATGATTCCCGATTATAAATGTAAGTCGGTTACAGTAAGTCCATGACAAACGGCCTTTCATCTGACCTGTAAGCCGTGCAAAGACTTCCCTGAATTTTATTCAAGCCTTCAACCGAGACAATTAGTCTTTCAAGCCATGAAAAACCGAAATAAAAATAGGTTTGAGTTTCTATTTTTTTTTTTCGGTCATGTTATCCTATACTATCTATCGCATTTGCATATACAATATTATTTGAAAATTAAAGTAGAGAAGCGATATTACAGCTGTGCATCAAAGTGTCAAATGTAGAGCAGTTTTATTATTATATTTCAAAACGTAAGCGCAGAAAACAAACTCATGTGTGCTCAATGGCTAGCTTTTTCGGGGTGCGACTATACGATTACTTTCGATGTTTGCCTTCAAGTATTTTTTGAATTACAGAATCCTTGGCCGCCATGCAAATTAGGATTGGTTTAGTTAAATTTTCTACTAAAAAAGCTTTTACTTATCTATTCAAAATCATACTGATATGATACTGATAATCATACATTTTTTTATTCTTCTTGGAAGTCGGCAATATCCATCGACGATGTTAGTCAGATTTTTTTGATAATTCCTCACCTCTTAATATCTGATATCAAAAGTAGTGTGATGAAAGACCAAATAAAATTCCGAATCTTATGTTATACCACGCAAGTAGAACACCTCTTCCCATTGGACGAGGAAGTACCTGTTGACGCGCTTTGAAAGCCGCGTCCACACTACGCCGAAGGAATTTGAAAACCGAGGTTTCACTCCGAAAATGTTTTTCGTCCACACTAAGCCAGAGGAATTTGTAGGTAGTGTCGACGGGGCTTTAGAAAGCAACAAAAGTTTACTGCGCGCGTTGCTCATATCAACTGCCAACGATATTCAATAAAATTTGGTGTATAGCAAAACAATTCTGCACTGTTTATAAGGACGGCTTCGAACTATCACATCCAAGAGAGATATCAGTGTCACAGATAAGCAGTATCGTTCTCAATCAAAGCTACTAAACCACATTTGGCCTGTCACGTAACCAGAAAAGAAAAATCCCTAAAACTCCAAAAAGGCATACGTGACTTTACCGACTGGATTCTTGTGCTTCCATGCACGACACTGTCGAAAAAAATGATGTAATTACGTTACGTATACTTGCAAAAAATGTCGGACGTTAAAATTTCGCACTTTTTATTTATTTAGGACACTTTTTTAATCTCATTTTCGACATATTTCTGACAAAGTTTCCAACACTTTGCTGAAACATAAATAACGTGAATTTACGCCCCCATAACGCGTCTTAGACTGAAACAACTTCTGCGAAATTAATAGATATACTGCACCATCAAGGTTTTACAGATACACGGAACGGAAAAATAAGAAAAATTCTATCAAGTGGCTATGTATCTCAAACAGTGTCCCAATTAGAGTTCGCTCCATACAGGAAACTACCGGCCTTGGAGCTATTTAGAAGTTTTGTACCGTGCGGAAGCTTGAAAATGTCGGACAGCTTTATATTCGGACATTTTTTTGGGCTGAAATTAATATCGTCCAAAACTTTTTGAAAATAATGTAATTATAAGTATAGTCTCTGACCCTCCATTTTGGGGATTAAGCTTATGGGTCCGCGCCTCACACTTAACTTCATCTTCTCTCGCGTAAACATCCAAGAAAGAGACAGATATTTTAATGAAAGTCATGCACCTAAATTTCTTTCCTATCAATTTTATGTTACACGCATCCCTATGTGAATACAGTGGAATCCGGTTATCATGGACACCAAAGGAACATTCAAGTGCCGTATTAATCTGGTGTGCCCGTGTTAAGGTCATTCCCCAGTATTGCACTGCGCATCCCTACTGCGCGTAATTTCACGCGTGACTAGCGCGCGCGCATTAATAAATGGCGGCTTTTTCTTTACGGCTGGACCTCGCTATAGAGGTAAATCGTCATTTTCCCGCAAACGAGTATGGTGACCTAACATTTTTTTCTGTTGTTTTGAATTGAGTGATAAATTTCTTTGTGTAAAATAAATTTGGACCATTTCTCAGAGTAGAATAAAGAACAATCGTCGGAAACGTGAATTTAGCAAGCAGTCGTGACTACAATCATGGTGCTATTATAAGAATTTATTGGGTATAAACAAGGTGCTGTTGCTCCTAAACAAACAGGGGGACCGCTCATTTTTATTTCAAAATTTAAGTTCCTACAATATAAACAATCAATACCCAAAGTTTCACAAAAATCTCGGTGCAGGTTCTATTTCAGTGGAATGACCTTAAGTGGGCTCCCAGAATAGACACAGACGCGTAAACATTTGTAAGCACATTACTTTATTCCCAACTGAACCTTTGCCTTACATCGACTTACTTTTAATACAACGTTAAACACTACAAACAGTTGCATGGAACAGCCATGGTTCGCCTGTTTCTGTTGTTGTCGCAGAAACTGTGATGCAACACGAGGAGGAACGCGCCCTTGCGACTTGCTGACAAACGACACCGCTTTGTTTACGCTACGTTGACGACACTTTACCGCCGTTCACAAAGGCGAAATTAACGCTTTTCGTGACCACCTGAACGAACAGAACGCTGACATTCAGTTTACCAAAGAAATCGAAGAAAATGGAAAATGTCCTTTTCTAAGCTGCGACAACAACGAACTGCGAACGACAGTGTATATAAAACCGACACATACCGACAGATTACTTGACGAATCATCCTACAACCCGACTTCACACAAAGCCACGACCATAAAGACTTTGACGAGACGAGCGCAACTAGTTTGTGGTACACCGGACAGCTTACGTGACGAAAACAGGTACCTTGAAAGTGTTTTTCACAAGAACAACTACAACGTTGACTTCATTAGACGAAACATTTACCGACCTACTGAAGCTGACGCAACGAACAGGAACCCGACATCTGTTACTACAGTGACTATACCTTACATTAAGGGCACTTCTGAGACCATCTCACGGATCCTACAGCCCTACAACACCCGTGTACCCACACACCTACAACTACGTTACGACAATTACTGACCAACGCTAAAGACAGACACGAACCCATCAACGGACAGGGAGCGGTTACAAGATCAAATGCTCCGACTGCCAGGCTTCCTACATTGGTGAGACTGGCAGAAGCCATAACACGAGACCTCCTGAGCACAAACGAGCCACGAGAAACGGTGATGCCAACAATCGCATTGCTGTTCATCATCAACTGACAAACCACGACATTGATTGGGACTCTGCTCGATGTTTAACATAACCTACAGTACAAAGTATTTTCAACGACTGATTCTGGAAAGCCGGTACAGTTACTTCGAGCAAACGTCTCTTAGCAGATGTCAACAACTACTAGCTCGTTACAAACGCTTTTCCACGACGAAAACGAACCCAACAAACGGACTTCTAATAGACTGAGTTAATTTGACTAACAATAGACGGACCTGCAAACCGCCCAATTTGACTAACAATAGAAAGATCGAAACCGACCAATGACTGGTAACAACCTTTGTGCGGGTCTTTCAGCCAATTTCATCATGACTAAGCTGACCAATCACTTTCAACGGACCAGGCTTATAACATCATAGACTGACAAACAATATTCACTTGACTCTGAAGATGATTTCCGCTCAGGTTGTCGAAACGTCAGTCACCAACAACAGGTCTTTTCAGAACACTCTCATCCGGATGATCACACTATACGAACTAATTAGTAAAAGATTTCCCGCTCTAAATTATTAGTAAGTGTATCCTGAGGACAAATTACAAAACGCCTGTTTGTTAGTTAGACCGCGAAAAACATGGTTGCTTATTTTTCACGAAGAAACAACGACCTTAAAAGGAGCTATAACGGTTTGCTGATCTTGAAAAGTTTAGCCTAAATTTTTAAAGTTCGTCGTTAGCAATCTTCAATCTAATCTTTTCCATCCTAAACCATCCTTTCCAAACCCGGGAGTCAGTCGACTAACAAAAGTTTGAAATGGATTACCTTGGGAATCAGGTCTTACCTGTCTTTCTCCCTTGCTTCTGGGTGTCCCTAGGGAGCCTGAGGAAGCATTCATATGAAATTCCAATCTTGCCCGTGTTTCCAATTTATACTACGATTAGTCTCTCTTTCGCTTAGTCCGTCGAGCGTGACTATAAATAAACCGCGAGGAAATAAAATGACCCCGCGAAATATTGGGTCGAGGAGCGCCTCAGGATGTCGCGCGCCCATTTTTTTCTCGTGGTTTTCTTTCGCGTCACGCACGACAGACTAAGCGAAAGAGGGACTGCTCGTAGTATATTCTAATTCGTCGCCATAGAGATGGCGTGAGGGGTATCAGACGTGAAAAATACAGATTACTACAGAGACTACCTCAAGCTGAGGTTTCTTGTCGAATGGAGTGTGTACAGAGTTAGGATGCGTTTCTTTAAGAAAATCTAAGATTGGATTCTTAAATCCCAAAGAATCCGAAAACGGATTTTGCGTTTCTTTACTATACAGATCAATCAGAGATCTCCCGGATCATGGTGCGTCAAAGGAATCGAACAATCCACTCCCAGAGTGGATTATTTGGTCCTTTGACGCAGGAGGACATTTTTTTGATAAGTATCAGCAAAAGATTATGGTATCAGGTAACAACTGTAAATGCGTTTCTTCTTACTCTGTACTGACTTGGAGATTGATCAAAGAACTTATTTTAGTTGTTGTCTTGAACGTTTGATAATATAAGCTACTGCCAAAGATCAAATCCAGGATTGGTCGCCATGCAAATTGTCAGATCTAAACGAGTAGAAGAATCGACTTTGAGGTCTTTTTCCTCACAATGTTTATCAAGCAAAGTGTCGAAGCTTTTCACTTCTCCATGGAGGTTTATTTCTCCAAGAACTCATGTCGTTTTACGTTTTGTGTTATTTCGTTGGACGTTAGGAAAAGTTATCGCATTTTTCGTTTCCCGGTTTAGAACATTTTGCGCTAGTTTTTTTCCACCTTGGGCATAAATTGCGTTTATGCATATTTTGGCTAGTACTTATATTACATTTTGGGTATCAATATATATTCCATTAAGCGGGTGTTGATTGTCAATAGTATTGTTTGGTAGGTACAAGCATTCTTTTTAAGGAAATTTTAGTACAAAAGCTTTCCGCAATTGCATGCAAACTGTTAAGATCCGTAGAAACACTGGCCTGAAAGAGAATCAGTTTTCAGGTTTGGGCCGAGATTCGTCCGCGATTGAAGGCAACAAGCTGGGTAAATAATGGTTTGAAGTATGTTCAGTTAATAGTTACGGGTTTTCAAACGGGGTGTGGTTTCCAAGACATTAAGAACTATTTTGGCATGTTTATTTCTTTCACAATTGTCAGTCAATTAAACTATATGAGATTAAGAATTTCAAGTATTTCCTGGAAACAAAACATTTCATTTTATCTTATTTTGATTTACCCTGCGAGTAAAGCCCACGCCAAACTTCTAAAGAAATCCATTTTCTAGGAAAATGGAACAAGGGTGTTTTTCCGGAGTGTACGTAGGAAGCTGTTTTCGAAGCTTTGTTTAGTGAAATTTATGATTTTATGAAGGACAGTCTAATCCTGAAGATTACCTCCCCGATAAGAAATAAACTGATTTGAAATGATATGAAATACACTGTTTTTCTTTTCTCTTCTTCTTTTGATTTCACAAGAATCACTAAAAGCTAAAAGACAAGGACTACGACTTTGATTATGCTAGGTTTGTGGTCAAACGTTATTTTGCCGATTTCCATCTATTTTCACCCCCCTCCTGTTATTCAGGCTGTGATTAAGTTGTAAGAGCTCAACATGAACGAAATTTTCCATTAAAAATAACGAAGCCTCTAATAAATCAGTTGAATATAGTTTTATTTTTTTTCTTTTGCGAAAAGCATTTACATGTTTACTTTGGGAAATCTCATCCTATTGTGTTGGGATCTAACTGACATGTTCTCACGAGCGGAGGGCCTTTTACAATGATGTTTATGTCTTCCGAAGAAATTAAAATTGCTAAATCGCGCGCAATTTCGGTCCAAACAGATGCCAGCTGATGGCGCACGGTACTTTGGGGGCGCACCTAAGCTTGAAAACACTTTATCATACTAGAGACGGCTAGATACAATCTGGTTAAGAAGTATTACCGAATCAAGCACGGAACAAGGTAATCCGGTGAGATAAAAAGCGCCATTTTGGTTTACTATCCCTTGACGGTTTTCCGTGACAAACACTTATCAGTTAGGGGCTAAACAGAGGAATTAAGGAAGAAAACTGTCAACCGTACATAAAGGCTTCAGGAAGTGTTGAAGATTAAGTGTCAGCAATTTCATTTGTACGTCAAAACGCTCTTCTTGTTTTGCAAAAACTGGGAGGAGTTCATTTTCTTTGGTTTTTCACTTCGCTTTGTGATCAAAGATACCGAAACGTTATTACTGTATTATTTAACTGAAAGGATTTCAAATCTTGTGGTTTTCCTTCCGTATCAACTCTACAAAGATTGTTGGTTGAGTGTCATTACTGGATCAACACCGAGAAACACGAGCGCATATTCAACGCGTCGATTCGGAGTCTAAGTTCAAATTATTGTTGACTGATAGACTCTGGCTTTATTTACAACCAATTGAGTCACTTTGGAGCTGTCACTGTAATTCGTGTAATTCATCTTGGCTTTTCGAACGACGTATACTAAGGCTTTGATTACTCCAATACGCCGTTAGAAGGTGCGTTGAAAAGTCAAGATCAAAATAAAGCATGTGGACGAGATTCACTTTCCCAAACTGAATTACTGTTCGCAGAACATCATAGAGTGACAATGAATAATTCCAATGCGACTACAAACAACACTCTGGAAAGAAGCGGTGATTCCGAGATATCATGCCCTCACGGGAGCCCCGACACGAACTTGACAAAAGCGTTCAAGACGATTATCTACTGTGTGATAATTCTCGGGTCAATCCTTGGAAACTCGTTCGTCATCTTAGTGGTGTATAAGAGGAAAAGAATGAGGACCACGACAAACTACATGATAGTCAGCATGGCCGTCAGCGATCTGTTTTTTGCCATCTTTGCTGTTCCGCCGTCCATCCGGACTGTTTACGCTGGGCACGATCTTCTTGTTAGAGGAATCACAGCTGAGCTGATTTGCAAATTGGTTACATTCATTCAGCAGGTGTCAATAGATGTCTCTATCCTATCGCTAACCGCCATTGCCTTTGATCGCTTCTTCGCTATCATGTTACCTTTTCGTAAAGTGATCACATGTCGCACCACAAAAATTCTCATCGTCTTAACTTGGCTAATTGGGATTTTGTTTGCAGCTCCAATTCTGTACACTAACCGAATTGTCGCGGGAGAGGGAGGCGATGGAACCTTTTGCGAGGAAATTTGGGAACCCCTTTTCGAAAGCAGTAAAGCGAGAAAAGATTACACTTTTATTCATTTTGGTTTTTTCTATGCGGGCCCACTCACGATTATAACAGTTCTCTACACGGCCATCGTGATTGAGTTATGGCGCGGGAATTCCATCACATTTCGCTGCAAAGCAAATCACCAAGAGGTTGAAAAATCAAATAGGAAAGTGCTCAAGATGCTTGTGACTGTGCTGGTTGTTTTCGCACTCTTCTGGCTTCCGGTGTACATCTTTCAATTTATGTTTTACGTAGCAAACAACACTTGCATAGTCTCTGGAGTAATTCAATTTCTTGGTTATTTCTTTTGTCAAGCTACTAGCGCGATAAATCCCCTCATCTATGCGTTTTTCAGCGAAAACTACAGGAGTGGATTCAAAGATTGTTTGCGCGCTATTCTTCATTGTCAAGGCAGAAAGCTTTTCCAAAGCGATTCCTCGACGATAAAGAGTGTCGGAAGTCGCGATCGGCGAAACAAAAAGGTTGAATTGTACTTTCTGTGAAAACTGGAAAATCATATTCTACTCTCAATGCGCGCAAAAAGATATTCGAGAGGGAGGCTCGTTTACTGTTTGTTTATCGTCAGCTTTTTTTTCTCCTGTTCATCAGACATCACAGCCGCGTACAAGTGATTGTTTCTTCCCCGCGGCCTGTCGCGTCCGAAAGGAAAGCATTTTTCTGTTGTTTTGCATAAAAATTGAGCCTTTGCCGATCGGATTGCGTGAGACATAATAACGTCAGTTTTTCTTTTCCTTGATTAATTTTAATATTGGGAAATTTATGCAAAATTGAGAAATGCTGTATATTTGTCGTACGGCGTTCATTAAATGTATATATGTATATAAAATCTTTTTAAATTTATTGCGAAAAGTTCTTTAGAGGATTAAACAGTAAAACGTCTTCAAGAACTTTGTAAGGAACGCAATAGATAAAGACTACTAACGAACTGCTTCATTTTTATCTTTAAGTTGCGGCGGTGTAAAAAACGTTAAAGAACACCGCGATTAATTGCTATCAAATATCTGCTGCTACTGTTTAGTCCGATTGATGTTATACGGCTGGTGACGTATATTTGAGGATCAATACGTTCAACGTGCGTACGTGAGAAATTAATAAATTTATGAGTTGAATTATGACACTGGTATATTGGCTCTGTTTGTCATATATTCTGATGACGTAAGTAAAAGGACAAGATCTTAAGATGTAGCATTCTTTACCTATGGAAAATGATTTTAATCTTTTTGCACTGATCTCCTTTGGACAAAGCAAGGTCCATAGATTAGCGTTGGCTCCGAAGTTCGGTGCTGTTGATTGGGTAAAGCTAGAGTTTGCTGTAGTTTTTTAAACAGTCCAGTTGAGACTGCGGTTTTTTCAAATGAACAGTACCTCGTTTAAAGTTTGCGAGCTTGTTTTCAAGTGAAAACTGAGATCTGAGATCCGCAAAATTAATAGCTGATAAATGGGATGAGATCGAGATAGGTAACGAGTTTTGTTAGTGAGTGTTTCAAAATCATTCAGTGTTAAATTGAAGAAATCCATAAAAGATATTAAAGAAAAATAATTCCTTACAATTAATGATTTAAAATAATACTTGACATCTGAAAATATGGCAAAATATGGCAAAATATGGTTGGCTTAATATTTCGCCAGTTTCAGGAAAAATTAATTGCTCCCATCGAGCACAAAAGTTTATGACAACGAAAATGAATTGCGAAATAGAATACTAGTTGTTTTATTTTTATTTTTTATTTTGAAAAGAATGAGAAAAACCAAAGAACAAAACTTAAAGTAATTATTAGATTGCATGGTAGCCTTGAAATAAATCCAAACCTACGGATTGCAGGTTCTTTCTTGGTACAGATTTTGCCATTTACATGCTGTGTATATTTTGTTTTCTAAAGTCCGCAAACTCAAAATGTGCAATTTCCATGACTAACTTAGCTTTCTCGAGCCGTACTGGGGAATATTGTCGTTTTTTGTACCACTATCTAGGACAATTTTCCCCAAAACGGCCCACGCACTCGTTTAATAGGAGGTTATTTAACCTTTTTTTTAGAAAGAAAAAGTTATTTATGAGGATATCGAGGCCGAAATTTAAAAATTTATTAAGAATAAGCCTGGGGCTGAAACTCTGTGTGTTGAAAATTTTGTAAATACGCTACAGTTATATGCTTGAAGTAAACCACATAATATCCTTCCTTTCTCTAAACGGAAAAACAGCCATAATATTGTGTTAGTTGCTAATGACATTTTTGCTAGAGGTTATGTCTGTCATATTTTGCCTTAATCGTAAGAATATTCACAAGAACACTTTCAGCCTAAAATCGGCAGAAAAGTCAAATTATTCAGCCAGGGCCGGAAATACAATATTCTTATATAAAAAAGAGTGTATGTACAAAATAAAACATTAATAAGAAGACCGATCACAACCGGGCCCTGTAGCCATAGAATGAGACATGAACGATAAACTTGTATTTGAAAAATCAAAGACATAAAGTTGGACATTGACACATTCACAAATCCCATGCATTTGTACATTCCGCATTAGGTCCAGTTCTATCAACTTGTTGCGGGTCGTCATACAAGTCTTTAAAACCCGTATCTTCCTCTGCCACTTCAGCATTCAGAGTTGTTGCTGGTGTATCTCTTTTATCAAGATGGCTGGTGATGTTGGGATATGTTTTTTGTGCACTGAGTGGAAAAACAACATGTATTCTATTTCTTCCACAACAAAGCAATTGTTTGAAATATTGTCTAAATCGCTGACTCTGGAAAGCATATATCATAGGATTCACTGCGGAGTTGAATGTTACCATGACAACGGAAATGACGTATGCCACGTTTCCGAATTCGAAAGCTTGGTGGTAGTGACTAAGAAAGTACAAGATAAGCTGTGGAAACCAGCTCACTGCGTAAATGACGCTGACGATCAATACCACCTTCGTAACCTTTTTCCGTGATTTGCGAATAGCTAGTTGAGTGTTTCCGTTGATTTTTTTGAACCACAAATCGTAAACGACTCTCGAGTACAAGGATATCATAATTGAGGCTGGGATGATTCCGACGGCTATCAGCCAAGCGGTGGTGTTTGCTTTACCGTAAGCCGCAGAAGGCCAAGATTCCAAACAGAACTTCTGTTCCTTGTCGTAGTAAATGGCGAAGAACAGTGGGAAGTTGAAAACGGTGGTGAAAACCCAACAGGAAATTACAAGAATCTTTACTTTGGACATGGAAAATTTTGAGTCTGGGCTGTAAGGGTTCGTTACTGCCTGGTAGCGTTCAAACGAGATTGCGACCAAAGAAAACACCGAGCCAACACCACCGATCCAAGAGAGATTTCCACCGGTGATGAACTTGCACAGGAAATCGCCAGCCACCCCCGTTGGATGCGTAAACGCGTGTATAAAGATATACTGTGGACTGATGAAGATAACGGTTATGATGTCCGCCACGGCCAAGTTTAAAAGGAGATAGTTAATGGGCGTCTGCATGGTCTTGTTTAGGAGGATGACTAAAGAGACTAAAATGTTTCCCACTATACCAGCCAACACCAGAGAGGCAAAACAAAAGGTTAACACGATGTCTCCAGACGTCACCATGCTCTGTTTTAAAAATGGCACAAAGTATGTAAGAAAACCAGTTGGAATTACAAGTTCACTTGTCAAGATAAGAAAGAAATGTTGTTAGTTAAGAACCTATAAAAACATGGAGTTGTAATGTTAGTTATGAACGCATTATGAACCATGACACTTTTAAAGAAATAACTGCTTTTAGATAAGTCATTATAGAACCTCTAATTACTCTAAGGCAGAATTTAACATTAAGTTTCTTTTGTAACAGGAAAGCCAAGAATCGAAAGTGACAATTTAAGGGATATTGGTTTATTCGTCTGGAAATAATCACCTACAGATACATTGCGTTCGAGTTTTTTAAAGACCATTAATAAAATGGCCTGTATGCTGTCTCTATAATTAGAACATTTCAATTTTTTTTAACTATACTTTCAGTTACATTCGCAGGCTCGTCGCAAGGACCACGACACATTTATTTTTGACTAGATTTTTCAAAGCAGTGGCAAAGTTTTTTTGACCATTCCGTAATCTCAGTACGCACATAAACAAAAATTAAAATACCTGCCGGCCAAATTTTGGAAAGCTACAACTTTGTCAATGACCTGTGAATTAATTTATTGCTTGGCACTATAACATCAGCAAAAATAATGATCGAAATCAGTACAGGTACTGAACCGGCAATTAGAATAAATTACTTCTTGATTTTGACTTGCGTTAATAAAGTGCTGAAGAGCCATTACTTGTAGTACTTTGAACCTTAGTAAGAATAGAATCGAAATCGTTTTCTAAACTCTCTGTATATTTCAACGATTAAATTTTACTTTCGTACAGACGAAGCTTTCCGGAACAACGTACTAAAATTAATATTGCCTTCAAAAATACAGCCAATAAAAAGATTGGCTAAAAAGCCCCAGTCAAAGCCAAATTAACATGTTCGGCAGTAAAAAATAAATAAAATAAATTACAATATTTAGAGAGTAAGCCACATCAGCCTTAACTGGTCCTGGTCGAATTTGAATTTGGTAACTGGACAGATTACACTCAACTTTATCTTTATGGATATCTTCTGACGCGCGACATGACTTCTAGATCTGAACACGTTTCGTGATCTCTCTATCTATGACTACAATAAGACGAAGGTTTTCTGTTTGAATTTGCGAAACCCCCCAGTGGCGAATGGTACCCGAAAAATCCAGAATTTCCCAAAAGAGGACAACCTCGTGAGGTGTGCCCGAATGTTTAAAAAAATCATTACCAAAAATTTCCGCACTATTATATATATTTTGTTTCCGAAATTTCCGACATCTCCTGTTTAATGGTCCACATTTCGGAAATTCAACAATTCTCGAATTTTCCAGAGACTTTCCCAGGTAATGCTCGTACCATCTGCCCCCGAGACATTTCGTGACGACTTACATGCCGCCATAATCTTAAGGGACAATTCATGATATCTTATATAACATAAAAGCTCCAGATGGCATCTGTGACAGACTCTTGCCATACATAACAAAAAAAAAATGTACTCTTGAAAAAACACTTGTTAAAAAAACGAATTCAAAAATGACTTATTTTACTAAAAACTTCGGGAGACATTTCACGATAATTTACTTTCCCAGAAAGGTGGATGTTCAATATGACTCGAACGAGGGACAGAGAAAAAAAATCTGCGTTCTCGACGGTGAAAATCGAATCCGTGGCCTCCCAGATATCGGCCGGGCGATCTAACGCTTGCGATACAAAGAGAAGTAGTTAACTAGACTATTCACTAAGCTCATTTGAAAAAAAAGATCAGATTTAAGATAGTTCACGCGCTCTCATTGGTTGATAGGTGTGTGTAGATAAGAGTATTGTAAACACATTTGTGCTTCTCTGTTTTGACAAATATTTTATAAAAGCCATTGATGACTTTGGGTTTTCATAACTTTCGAGAATTAATTCTTCCGGTCCCCTGAATGTTTAGACGAGGCTATGTAAGCTTGGAAGAAGTGCTCTACGTATTCTTTAAATGTGTCACGTGTCCTGCATGCAAGCTGCTAAAATAATGAGCAATGTCGAAAGTATCAATGTGTCACGTGTGAGATAAGTAATGAAAAACGGTAAATTTTTAAGCCTATCTGTTGTTCTTATTTCCCCCGCTCAGTAGGAAGGCCATAAACGCGGCTATTTGCTAATGGTAGCATGAGTGACCATAAGATTTCAATAAACAGATCAAGAAATTTCATAAATAAAGAACAAACAATTTTGTGCACTCCTTGGAGAGCCTGAAAATTCTTCTCAGGCTGTAAAAGTTTATAATTTTACCCGTGTTTATTCAACTTGACACTCAAAATCGACGCAAACGACGAAAATTCGTATAT
>Ga0126338_10000287_pt1:7500-25070 | contig 25070 bp, 12 predicted proteins | sample OrbCmetagenome_2_FD_92529 | JGI IMG/M metagenome (GOLD analysis project Ga0126338, IMG submission 92529) | Coral microbial communities from Petempiche,Puerto Morelos, Mexico - Orbicella C C metagenome | ecosystem: Host-associated > Invertebrates > Cnidaria > Coral | place... | reverse complement strand
TCTTGCATAACTTACAAATTCTTAAATAGCCTACTAGCCCCTTAGGGATTCACGCCTAAAATACTTCTACAGTTAACACGAACCATACATAGTAAACATACTCCAGTGTAATAGCGAAACGTTGCAAAATATATTTAAGGTCATTCTCCAGTACTGCATTGCGCATTCCTACTGCGCTTGATTTCACGCGTGATTAGCGCGCGCACATCAAAAAATGGCGGCTTTTTCTTCACAGCTGGACCTCGCCATAGAGGTAAATCGTCATTTTCTCGCAAACGAGTATGGTGACCTATCATTTTTTTCTGTTGTTTTGAATTGAGTAACAAATTTCTCTGTGTAAAATAAATATGGACCAATTCTCAGTGTAGAACAAGAAACAATCGTCGGAAACGTGAATTTAGCAAGCAGTCGTGACTACAATCATGGTGCTATTATAAGGATTTATATGGGTATAAACAAGGTGCTGTTGCTCCTGAACGAACATGGGGACCCCTCATTTTTAATTCAAAATTTAAGTTCCTGTAATATGAACAATCAATAGGCAAAGTTTCACAGAAGTCTCAGGGCAGGTTCTATTTCAGTGGAATGACCTTAATCTTTAACACTCCTACACTTCTAGGAGTCTTGACATATGCAGGTTTAAACGACTGAACTTTAACTGCAGATGAAAATTTATGCAAATCCAATGAAAGTTACAAAATGTGATACAAGATTCTCATTTTACATTGCCGCTGACATTTTTACTGGAAAAATTTTCAAAGTTGACTGTACTCTTCATCCAAAGTCAATATTTTGCTTAAAGAATTCAGATATAAACTATTTTTTGTCTTAGTTACTCGTAGTTGTGATTCAAAAGCTAATCAAAGTCAAATTTTTGCATCAATCAATTTCTTCAGCGCTGTGTCTATTCCAAGAGCTCTCCCTCTGCTGCTGCTGTCCGTGTAACTTGGACATGATTGATGAACATACCCTTTGCATATCTTGCTCCTTTTCCTGATATTCTTCTTTCTCTGCCAGAGAATTCCTGTCTAACCAGTCAATGACCTCTATGGCCTTACTCTTCGCCGTGTCTATCTCAGCGGAGCATAGCTTGCTCTCAGCGCTTGAATCTTCCACTGCGTGTTTGACGCTGAAGGCGTAGTTCTCCAAGCTGTTTCTTGCAGCGATCGTTTCTCGTTGCCTCTCGTCTTCTTCCTTGTATTTCCTAGCATCAGCTACCATGCGGTCAATGTCTGCTTTGGATAGCCTTCCCTTGTCGTTGGTGATGGTGATATTGTTGCTCTTTCCAGTGCTCTGGTCCTTGGCGGACACGTTTAAGATCCCGTTGGTGTCGACATCGAAAGAGACTTCGATCTTCGGCACGCCGCGCGGTGCAGGGGGGATTCCCGACAGATCAAATCGTCCCAGCTGATTGTTGTATTTGGTCAAAACTCGCTCTCCTTCAAACACCTGAATGGAGACGGCTGTTTGGTTATCTGAGTAGGTTGAGAACTCTTTTGAAACGTTGGTTGGAATTCGGGCATTGCGTTCAATTAGGTTGGTCATCACTCCACCAGCGGTTTCAATTCCGAGACTTAGCGGTGCAACATCGAGCAACAAGACGTCCTTGATTTCTGAACTCTGGTCACCGGATAAAATTGCGGCCTGGATTGCGGCACCATATGCCACCGCCTCGTCTGGGTTGATCGACTTGCTCAACTGTTTGTCACTGAAGAATTCTGCAAGGAGTTGCTGTACCTTTGGGATTCTTGTAGAACCTCCAACCAGAACCACCTCGTGGATCTTGGATTTGTCAAGCTGTGAATCAGTGAGTGCCTGTTTCACTGGTTCCAGACATGAACGGAAGAGATCCAGACAGAGTTCCTCAAATTTCGCGCGGGTAATCCTGGAGTAGAAATCAATACCATCGGACAGTGAGTCGATCTCGATATTGGCCTGAGTACTGGACGACAGGGTTCTCTTGGCTCGTTCACAAGCGGTTTTCAGGCGGCGTAAGGCTCTTGGGTTGTCCTTGAGATCTTTCTTGAACTTGCGCTTGAATTCTTCCACGAAGTGATCCACAACGCGATTGTCGAAATCTTCTCCACCGAGATGTGTGTTGCCGGCTGTGGACTGTACCTCAAAGAACGATCCTTCGTCTATTGTCAGTACAGAGACGTCAAAGGTTCCTCCACCGAGATCGAAAATCAGGACGTTCTTTTCCCCGCTGAGGTTCTTTTCCAATCCGTACGCGACAGCGGCAGCCGTGGGTTCATTGATGATTCTCTTGACATTCAGCCCCGCTATTAGTCCAGCGTCTTTAGTGGCCTGTCGCTGTGAATCGTTGAAATATGCTGGCACTGTGATGACTGCGTCCGTCACTGTCTCGCCCAAGTAAGCTTCAGCTATCTCTTTCATTTTCGTCAGAACCATGGAGCTGATTTCTTCTGGAGTAAAACTTTTCCACCCCTCGTTGGTCTCTACTCGGATTTTAGGTTTCCCGGCCTCGTTGATGACTTGGAAAGGCCAATTACTTCTGTCCGCTTGAACATCAGGGTCGTCAAACTTCCTGCCGATTAGTCTCTTGGCATCAAAGACAGTGTTGCTTGGGTTCAATGTTGCTTGGTTCTTGGCTGCGTCGCCGATCATACGTTCCGTTTCCGAAAAAGCAACATAGCTGGGAGTTGTTCTGTTACCTTGATCGTTGGCGATAATTTCAACTTTACCATGTTGAAAGACTCCAACACAGGAATAAGTCGTTCCAAGATCGATTCCGATCGCTGGAGCTGTCTTGACTGACATCTTCGGTAGCTTCTGAGAAAATCCTCTTGTATTTCTTCTTGCTCAGTAAACTTTTAGTTTCGGTAAAATTTGCCTGCGTCGTGAAACTGGCCTGTATATATACCCCAGTTTTAAAAGTACCCCACATCACGTTTCCAAAAATAGAAAAGTGCTGACTTCATTTTCCTCGGAATGTGCCAATGAAAATGCTTTTATTTTGGGTAAGAAACATCTAGAATATTCTACAATTCGTATTCTTGAACATTTTGTCGATTTTACACAGCTCTAGATACTCCTAAATTTTTGTAGAATGATCTCGTTTTAGGAACCGACATAATCCACGCGGTTCTTCGCGGTTCTTGGTTTCGCGAAATTTCCCCTCGTCCCAAGCTCTCTCGGGACTCTTCTGAGCCTCCCGTTAGAACTTGTTTGACCAGCCGCTGCACTTGAAATTCAATATGGCGGCCGCGAAGTTGTCTTTGTTAGTGCTTGGAATATTAGTTCATATTATCTATCTAGCCTCTATTTTCGATATTTATTTTACTTCTCCTCTTGTTCATGGTATGACGCCTTATAAATCAACTCTCAAACCTCCAGCAAAAAGGCTGGTTCTGTTTGTTGCTGACGGGTTGAGAGCGGACAAATTCTATGAACTTGATCAACACGGAAAAACTCGCGCGCCGTATCTCAGAAGTTTGATCGAGAAAAAAGGCAGCTGGGGCGTGTCACACACACGAGTTCCTACAGAATCTCGGCCTGGACATGTTGCTCTTATCGCTGGATTTTATGAGGATGTTAGCGCTGTGGCGAAAGGTTTGTTAAGGAAGCTATAAAACGAACTATCCATATTGGCTCTAGCGTAGGGCTGGGCATTGTATCGAAAACGAAGCAATCGAAAAGGAAGACCTAAGCATGATGTACCCAGAACACGAAAACGAAGCATCCAGAACTCGAAAATGACAATCATGTCCAGAAATGATTTGTACATCAATCGCAAAAAATAACGAAAATAACAAGGTTTCGTGCTAGCTAACGTGACTAAAATAACAAATTGAACAAAGTTTTCATTGTACGAACTAACAAATGTATGCGTGTGACGTGAAATAAAAGAGCAATGAAAATAAAAGATAGCCAGCTTGCGTGAAAATAACAAATTACATCTAAAATGCAAATGCTTAAAGGAAGAGTGGCTTACAGACTAATTTAAAAATAACAAAAAAGTTACTTGTAAAATAGCAAATGTATTGAGAATATCAAGCTCAGGCAGAGTTAACAAACCCATGGGTTTCAACCTGTGAAAATTATTTTCAGGAGTCCACAATTTTATCAAAACAATGAGATGTTTTACAATAAAATCACAAATCCAGTAGAGAGATCACATGAAGTGTCAACAGGAAAAGTCATTAATTTGTGTTAGGCTAAAGGTAAAAGATTGTAATGACTTGTCTTGGGCCCATAATCAAAGTAACTTGTTATTTTTGTGGTTGCCTGCATTTCTGGGCAGATAAAAAAAAAAAAAAAAAGTTGCTCAGAACTAAATATTGAAGCACCCAGATTTGACATCAAGCATTCAATAGTGGGTTCTAATGTCACCAGAAATTAATATTTTTGATGTCACCTATGAAAAGAGTGACCAACATAAGGTGAGGGAGTTGATCATCAACCTTTTTGAAAGAAGCCTAAAAATGCCATTATAAAAAGTGCAGGAATGTTTGAACTGGAATGTGATGTAAGAATAATTCAAAGGAAAGAGAGTACTGACAGTCAAACATAAATTAATAAACCTACCCGCTTAATGGCCCATTTTGTCTGTTGAAAAAAATCTTTGATTATGAGTTTCCATGGATAAACTCCTTTCCTTCCCCTTCTAACATTTGTGAACTTCAAAGATATAAACTTGAGCAGACTGTTAGGTACATATATTTCAGCAATATTTTGTTGTGATTTTTATTTTAAACGAGAAATAGTTCTTATGTTCTGACAAATTATTCTGACTTAAACCGTGTTCCTTGTTTTTTGAACTCATTTCAAGTACATTGTCTCCTCTTTCCAGGTTGGAAAGAAAACCCAGTAGAGTTTGACTCTACCTTCAATCAAAGCCGTTACACATGGGCATGGGGAAGCCCTGATATCCTGCCAATGTTTGCCAAAGGAGCCAGCGGGAGCCATGTCTTTACCTCTATGTATAAGAATGTGGAAGAAGACTTTGGAAATGAAGATGCCTCTAAACTCGACACTTGGGTATTTAATGAAGTCAGAGGATTCTTAGGTTCTGCAAGGAAAAATAAGACTTTGAAGAGAATGCTTCATGAAGGGCAAATTGTGTTTTTTCTTCATCTTTTAGGTATGATATCGTTCCTTAACACTGGGTTGTGCAACAGGTCAAAATCCAGAAAGCATCTTCAATGACAATTCAATTCATTTTAAGGAGAGCATTTATTTTGTTTTTCATTTTGTTTTTCAAAACAATAAATGTTACATGTATTTGGAGGTGTCATTGTTGACCATTGAATATGTCCGGTTCAACTTTTGATAGCAGTAGCTTACTGTGTTTTGTTGTCATTTGTTTGTTGGTGGCTTTATCAGGGTTCTCAAGGTTCTCATATGTATATGGCCTATTTTTAGAGAAAGTTTTTGGGAACAAGGAAAAAAAAGCACTTAAAAAGGGTTTAAATGTTCATTTATGTCGATTTTCATAAATCCAGACATATGATACTTAATGCAAAGTGATATTTATAGGAACTGAATCAAGTTGATCATTCAACATGCCAGTTGATCCAAGGGACAGGGTCACACCCATTTTGGTGACATCTTGTGCACCTACTTAATTTTGTTCACACCTTGGCCATCACAATAATGACTAACGGAACAGCAGCAATGATTACAGCAATGGTAACTGTTTAAGTAATCTGTGAGGATAATTTATATAATATGTTTTAATGCAAAACATGTTTTGATAAAAATTTCAGTCACCTCACAGATTGCACTTATGTTCAGTTGTAATCAAACTCACTCTATATTCTTGTTTTGCTTTCTGTTGTAATAAGTATTTCTTATGTTTTCTATATAACCTGGACATGGTTATTTAAAAGTGTAATTTGGTTTTAAAACCAGTGATTAAGTGAGGTCCACTTAAAATGGGATGACATAGCTCTTAAAATAAAAGTGAGCTGTATTTCCTTTTTCATTAACTAGGAATTGACACCAATGGTCATGCCCACAGACCTACATCACAAGAATATGTCAGGAATATTGCTGTGGTTGATGAGGGAATAAAAGAAATGGAGGAATTAATTGAAGAATTTTATGACCATGATGGTCAAACAGCATATGTAATGACAGCTGATCATGGTATGACCAACTGGGGGTCACATGGTGCAGGGCATGCTCATGAGACTCTAACGCCATTAGTAGCTTGGGGAGCTGGTGTACGTGGACCCATGATACCCATTCATGGTGCTGATATTCCAGATGAAACAAGAGAATGGAACCTTGCTTGGCTAAGAAGAACAGATGTCAATCAAGCTGACATTGCACCACTGATGACTTCCTTGATTGGTGGGTTTGTGTGAGCCAGAAAATAGCATAATATTATATTACAGTTTAGATCATAGGAAGTGTCCTTCTTATCCGGAGTTTTCTATGGGGTTAGAAGAAAGCGTGGGAGGTTTGGTGGCCTAATGGTTCACATGCTGGACTCTGGATTGAGCAGTCTAGGTTTGAGCCCTGGCTGGGGTTGTGTTTTTGGGTGATTAATTTTACTCTCACAGTGCCTCTCTCTATCCAAGTGTATAAATGGGTACTGGACATTTTCATGCTGAGGGTTAACCCTGCAATAGACTCTGGCATCTTATCCAGTGGGGAATAGAACTACTCTTAGTGACTTAATGTTACAGAAACTGGGATAAGCTCTAATGTTATGGACCACTTGGCCTGACATGAGCATTACCTTTTGTGGAAAATAGGGAAAAAATGAAAAGGCAAGCGATTTAAAGCTATACAACTAGGCTGAGATAGGCAGGATAACAGCACAAGGTTTTACCCTAAATTGTTTAATTTGCTTTTTAACCCTACTCTGCCTACTGCTAGGGTGTGATAGAAATTGCACTGATTTCAAACTTTGTAATATAATGTATTCAAGCAGTAAAAATGAAACTTCATTTTCCTAAAAGTCATTGGGGAAGACTTAAGCATGTCAATTTTTTCTTGCATGAATTGAGTTTCCATGACAATCATGTTTTAAGGTAGCAAATGTGAGACATCATTTTGGGCAATATGATGTCATAGTAATTGGCATGTGACAGCTGCTAAAATAAATATTTTAGGATATTTTCTGTACAATATAATTTTCAATGCAAGAGCTTTGCTAAAGGGTGGGTCACTTCCCCTCCCCCCACCACGCAAAGCCCAGGCATGATAAGTTTAAAATAAGTTTTTAAGTTGACTTTCTATTTCTTTATGTTAACACTCTGATCCTTCTAACTAACATAACTTGTTTGTTCCTTAGGTGTACCATTCCCTCTGAACTCTGTAGGCATTTTACCAGTGGAATATCTGAACAACACTGAACAGTACATTGCAGAAAACCTCTTTATGAATTCACAACAAATTCTTGCTCAGTACAATGTCAAAGAATTGTTCAGAAAAGAAACATCTCTGTGGTTTTGGCCTTTTACTTTGTTAGCAGGTACTTGAATGCTTGCACTCTAGTTTATATTTGCGAGTTTTAGGAACACTATGGGAAAGCTCTTACCTTTACAGAGAGAAGCACAAGGAAGTGCTCCCAATATTTGTCCATATGGTAGTAGATACACAGGGGAGAGGCTTTTTAATATTCTCTTACCAGCATGCTTTCAAGATAAAGTGTAGGAAGATTGGGGAGAGAAAAATGTAGAGCCTGCGGAGGCTGGGGAGCGAAAAAAGCAAGTGTGTTTGACTCTCTTCCTATAGACCCTTCCTCTTTCTCCAGAAAGATTGTAATGAGCTACTTACAATAGTCATAAATACATTGTCACCTCCATAAGCGGATGCCCCTGGGACAATGTGAAGTGACGCCTTAATAGAGTTGTCCTTTCCATGTCCCCTTGAAGGAGGAGAAAGGCTTCACTTAAAAACAATTTGTCCGATTTTTTTTCTTTTATAGGTGCAAAGAAAACGGGAATGATTCGAGACATAAAAGAGTTCATGCGAGCCAGGAAGTACAATGAAGCTGTTACGCTCAGCAGAGATCTCATAAAGCTTGCGTTGCAAGGACTCAATTACTACCAGAACTACGACAGAGTGTTCTTGAATGTAGTGGTCACTCTTGGCTTTTTGGGATGGATATTTTGCATTGTGCTTCAGATTATCGACGAGCATAGCGACGTCATGAAGGAGGCGTCCAAACTCAACAAGGAAGACTGCCATCCGTTGATAAAAATCTCATTAGTAGACAGCACATCTTGTGTCTTCGCTCTTCTTGTCATTCTTTTGTTGTTGATTCAGAAGGCGCCGTGGATGTATTATAGTTACTGTTTGATGCCGTTGGTGTTTTGGAACCGCATTGGAAAGCGACTGCACGTGATTTATGCTGCATTGGATTATATCCGTGTAAAACAGTTGCGACGTAGAGTGTTGTTTACAGTCTTGTTTGGTGCGTTTTCGTTAGAGATTCTAGTGATGAGCTTCTTCAGGCGAGAGATTCTCTCCGTTGGTCTTGTGTGCCTTGCGTTGTGGCCATTTGCCACCCCGCTGTACTCCAACTGTAGGTGGTCAATGATGTGTTGGACGATCCTTAGCTTTGCTCTCTCTGTGTTTCCTGTTCTTCCCGTGGTCGGACGCGAGGCCAACTACTTCTTAGTAACCCTGGCAGGAGTTTTAACTTTGGCCGCTTTTGCCTCTCTGTTGGTTTATGCCAGTAACATTTCACAGCTACTCAAGACGGAAATAACCAAATCTTTTCAAATACTTCTATCTCAAGCGCTTCTTATAGGCTTTGCGGTTTACATTGTTAACAGTACAGCGTCAAATCTGCAGCGAAAACTTGGTCTTCCAGTGCTGAACCAACTTGGAAGTTGGACGATTTTCCTCTCGTCGTTTTTGCTTCCCCTGATCAACTCCAGCAATTTGACCATCAGATTGTCAAGCATCGCCATCGCGTTTTCCTCAGTATATCTATTGATGAGCACTGCTTACGAAGGCTTGTTTCTGTTAGTCCTCTCGCTGTTGATGGGGGCGTGGCTGCTGTCCGAACATAAACTTTCTGGCAAAACTCTTAACACGTTATTAGAAACACAACTAAGCAGTGATGATGCCACAAAGACCCACCAACCGGCATGGAAGGTTCTAACTAAAGGCATCGATACACAGCTCATTAGAAAGCTCACTTTGGAAGACCTTCGTTGCGCTTATTTCTTTGTCTTCTTCATTGTTGTGGCGTTCTTTGGAACGGGTAACATTGCAAGCATTAACAGTTTTGACCCTGCCTCCGTTTACTGTTTTTTAACAGTATTTTCACCATTTGTCATGGGCAGTCTGCTACTCTGTAAAGTCCTTATTCCCTTTGTGATTGTAGCGTGCGCGTTCGACGCTATACACGTGGTTTTATCGATACCAGTTCAAAGCCTTGTGTTGATAGTGCTTGTCATGACGGATCTAATGGGACTGCACTTCTTTTATCTGGTACAAGATAGCGGCAGCTGGCTCGATATCGGAACAAGCATAAGTCATTATGTGATTATGATGGCGTTCATTATCTTCTTGCTCCCTATATTCGGTTTAGCAAGACTCTTTACCGGCGCCTCTTTATCATTAAGGACGAGCAAGAAGAAAGCTTAACAGAGACAGTGTGTTAAGGACATGTTACGCGAAGCATTTTTTTCTTGCCGCTTGCAACACAACAAACGTTTCTTTGCTTGAAACCTGCAAGTTTTTCGTTGCAAGTTGCAAGAAAAGTCGAGCTATGTAATTATCGAAATTATTTCAGGAAATTGCTGGGTGTGGCACTCGTGTAGTTTTCTTCAGTCGTCAGCATTGTAATTTATTTCCTAGGAAGATATTAATCACAGTTATATTTATAATGGCTCAAAAATTGCCACTGGTTGTATTTCTCTCTATCATAAATAAATAAATATAATCAAATGCTGATCATCAATGCTGTTTGCTTGTATAGAAAACTTCGTGTAAAGACGAACAACACGTGACCGGTGTCATGTGATTACAGAAGAGTAGTGGTTTTGGCCATAAGGTAGTGGCGTACGTTTTCATCAAAGTAACATCAATTATAGAATGTTTGAAATTCCTAGTTTGCCGCTGCTAGCTAGCTGTATCATGGCCGCGTTAATGTTTGCATGTGTCCCATGCCACAACGCCTGTAAAGATTGGTTTCGCTTTTGTGTTTGACTTTTCTTACTTTACGCTTCCCTCCCTCCCTCCCTCCCTCCCTACCTCCCCCCTCCCTCCCTCCCTCGAGGCTTGTTGGAGTCACTGAGACACGAAAACCTCTGTCCGCCAGGCAGAGACTCGGGCAAAGGGAATTCTCAGTTGATGGGGAATGTCAGGGCAATATCGATAGATTTTCAACATCTTCGTCTCAAAATGGATATAATGTGCGCATTCTGGCCTGAAGGAGGGGGCATGTTGTAGGGAGCAAACTACTTTTTAGGGTTGGGCCATTAGAAAAGTCATGGTGGCGGAGGAGAGAGGGAGGGTTCTCGGTTTGGGGAAATGCCAAAAAGAAAATTTTGCGGGAACAAAACTCACTTAAACGAGCAACCCAGAAGCAAATTCTCACAACGCCGGGTAGAAAAGGTATTTTTGCCTTCAGAAGAAGACAAAATCGTTTATGCATGGCCAGACGAAGACGAAAGGTGCGTTCCTTTGGGGTGCTCTGGATCAGGATCAGAAAACCAAGATCATTCTGATCATGGTTTATCAAAAGAACCGACGAATCCACTCTGGTCGCGGATTCCTCTGCTCCTTTGATGCATGATCCGAATGATCCTGACCAGATCACCCCAAAGGAACGCACCCAAAATTAGGCGAGTAGCCCCTGGGCAGAAATGAAGCAATGGTATGATGGACACCATGCAAACTGGGTTTTACAAGTCAGCCAATAGAAAGTCGTCATTCTCACGGCCCAACTTTAGGCTTATTGCACAAAATGGTAGACCGGCTGGCGCCAATACCTATCGTGTCAGCAAAGTAGTCAATATTTACTAAATCTACGAAACAGCTGCTTTCAAATCATGAAGCGTGCCCGGAATCGGGAGCGACTTTTATCCATTCTGGACAATGTTACAGCTGTTAGCACGCGGGTGACCAGTCTTATTCGTTGCAACAAATTCGCTGAAGTCGAGAGTCTACTTGTTCGTCTCCCTCACACTCGAGCATACCAGGATAATGAAGAGATTACTCGCGCAAAAATTGCGCTTGCCTGGCACAATAAAGACGTACAAACGGTTTACAAACTTATAGAGGTAAAACCATGATTGCTTAACGTTTCACATGTAGTTCCCATTTCACTGAAATACAGGTTTCTGGTATGCATGTTTCAATTATCGCCCGAAGATGTTCGTTTCTCTGGAAATTGCTCATTTCTAAAAATTTCATTCGTCATGTAGGAAGGCAAATTCTCTAACGGTGAAGATCTTATTGTGATGTGGGATCAGGCTCATGTTTATGAAGCTAAAGCTAGGACTCCAGTGCAGCGGCATCGCCTGAGACAAAGGTTTGTTGGGAAATATTTGGTTACGTACTGTTCTCAAATGGTAACCGCACTTATCATGGGTAAAATCTTGATGTAATTGAGTGTCAGTAAAAATGCGATCAACTCTTCTATTGACGCTATTATTTCCCTAAATCAGAACGTTCTTGGCCCGTAAAATTCTTTCTCGTTCACTGTAGAAATAAGACACAAGTGGTTCAGGCATTTTTTGTAAGTTTTAATCGCTTCATGCCTTGTCCGTTTCATTAGAGTTTTATTGAGTCTGCTTTATTCATTCATCGTCGCTAAGCGTTAAGAGTCATACAGCAAGAGTTGTTTGGTGCATATTACATCTCCAAAGTGAAGAGTAACATATTTTTTGAGTTTAAGTATCAGATTGCTTGTACATTTTTCGATGAAATTCGTCGCAGTTGGGTTTTTTTCTCTGGGGAAGGACTCACACACAAACTGTTCTATTTTTGAGGCAAGACTTTCAGCATGACTATTTTTGCAGAAACATTTTCCAAAAATTAAGCAATATGACTAGTTGATATGGTGGAGAAAAACACGGACGAAACTGACAGATCCTTCGGCACTTTGGATTTGTACTAATTACATCAATTCAAAGTTTATAAGAATCGGTAAATAGCCAAATCGGCTATGAATTCGAGGTCTTTTTGCAACAAATTATCAACCATATAAATAACTTTTGATTGCGCTTGGCGACAAAAAAGCAGCACGTTTAGGCAGAGTATGCTGACTTGTTTGATATCGCCGGACACGTACATCCTCTCTGACTTTACCGGTATACCGTCTTCAAGACTTCTTCAACAATTGTGGATTTCACACACATTCTGATTACGCAACTGGTTGATAAGATCTTATGTTTGAATTGTCTTCCTTTTGACCTAGAAGTAAAAATAAATCTAGTCCCTCGAGATTGACCCGGTGGTATAGACAACGAAAAAGTCTCGTTTGCGACACGCAGAGACGGCATAAGGTCAGGTCACAGACCAAGATGACAATGATAAAGTGTCAAAAACGGTAAACAAACAACTGAAAAAATGTTTACATTAGAAAGAATTTTACGCCTTTTCCTCCCACATTTACATTTTATACAACAACGCAAATTCCGATCGGCCAAAACTTATATAAACACACATACTAATACTCTGATTGTTATACTTTCTTGACCAATGATACAAGCAGCAAGCTCTTTTTTTTAGGGGCGTTTATAGAACAGAGATGGAAAACGCTGTTCAGATCTTTCTGTTAGCGTTCGCAGCCCGGACTCGTCCCTGGTCTCTTTAGTTTTTCGCGAGAGATATGGGAACAAGTCATGCTGTTATCTCTCCCCGCGCGCGGCGCGCGGGTACCCCTCAACGAGACTGGGTCGATTCAAAGACTTATCTCTTTCACGACCCGTACCTTAGGTTATGCTAGATCTGTAAATTTCCGTCACTAAGCAAATTTCCTTGAGCAAGTGTGACGGGTTAATTCTTTGTAGATTTATGCCACCGCGAAGCATTTGCCCTTCCGGTATTCGCAAAAAGAGAGGAATCCCCAAGGAAACCTGCAATGCATTACAGGCGTGGTTTAAGGAGCACATTGACAATCCATACCCAAATGCAACAGAGAGATTGATGTTGGCAGAGCAACACGGACTTACTTTGGGTCAGGTAATCTTCTCTTTCAGAAAAGTTAAGTGGGAAAGAATAGTGTAATATTCTACTCTGGGTATTATTATTCATGACATGGTAATAAGTTATGGGGAATTGATCTGGCCTGGGACAAGCCCAAGACCAGCGAAAATAGAAGTGGACAGCTAGATCAAGCCCGACTTCTCGTTGGGTGGGAGGGTAAGTCACCAACCGCTTCAATTTTGCGGCCTCGAGTAGAGTGATGTAGTGGAACACGAGTAATTAAATTCCTTTATAATGTCATTTGCTTAATCCCCAGCGTATTAATTACCAATGCAAATTGAGTATACCGAGCTCGCCCCAAGGGTATGATGGACCGTCGTGGTGACGTCCCCTACTATTTTTGTTTCCATCTTGCTGATACCAGTATCCTCATAGCAAGACCTTTCATTTGTTTTTTCGGGTGTTACGTGGATTTTTCCGCCTTTAGTGACACGGAGCAAACACAGAGTTTCTATTTCCAATGAGTCGAGAAGTTCCAGCAGTCTTTTCTCAGTTACGGTGTGTCAGCTCCTGGGTATGTGTAGTCCGATCACCTCCCGTAAGCTATCACTGCACAACATGCTAGAATTTTCCCAGTGAAAACACTACAATCAGACCCTGTTGTGTGTGTGATCAGCTAATTTAAACGAGCAACTCTGGTAAGCGATCGCCACCACTTTCAGAGTGCCAGTTGATGGCAATATAATTCGAAAATCTACAATCTTTTTTATTGTTGCTGTAGCTTAAGAATTGGTTTGCCAATGCCCGAAGACGTCTCCGGAACGACACGCCAGGTGAATGCCCGAAGACTCTCCGGCAAAACCGACGACGATGGAAACCGACGGAAGACGCTACGTCCTCAGTGAACCAATTAGAGGAGAGTTTAGCTTTATCTTTGAGTGGAACCCAGCTGGAACAACCTCTAAGGTATTAAAGAAGTGTGGTACTGTTAACGTTTTACGTTATCAAAAGTCACAGTTCACAAATCGGTTACGAGTGAGGAGATAAAAGTTGGAACAAATTTTAAAATAATGGAAATCGAACAAACAAAACCAGACAATCCAAAGAAAGCGATAAAGCACGTTAAAAAAGGGAAAGATTATTTCTTTGTTCTATGCTCAAAAGAAACAGTCTTCGTTTTTCACTTAAATTTCCAATTGTCGGCCACTTTGCGACAAGAGGATCGCCCTAAGATTCTTCAATGGCGCGCGTCCTTGCGTGAATTTAGCGTATCTGATTGGTAGACATAATGTTATCCGCCTCTTCAGAGGAAACGCCTTAAACTACCCCGTTGCACTATGTTTTCGCGGGAATTTTGCGGATGGGTGATTTTTTTTTTTTTTCTCGGGGACTTATTTTTACGCTTGTTTAAGGCTGGCTTTTCTTGCTGGGCATTAATCTTGACGATTTTCAGGAAGTCGCGTTTAATTGGAATGGAAAATTTATTTTTTTATCTGACTACATGCAGTCGATATCATAAGTGAAAGAACATGTAAAGATGTAAAACACGGTAAACGGGTATCACTCAGTATTACAATTACATCTTGTCCTAGTGACTGGTTGCTCCTGTAATGGATCAGCAATAACTATAGTACCAGTTGATGCATTATCACACCTGTAGTTTACCGAGGGCAATTTTATCGTTTTATTTCTAAACGTTTTGATTCTAATTTCATTGTGTTGCCTCTGTAGAAAGAAAAGTTTTAACTAAATGTCACGAAAAAGATTCTACATGTGATTTTTGTATGCATAATTTTGCCAGCGGAGAAAACGGTTGCAGGAACATTTTGTTCAGGTCGTGGAAAAAAACCGTAAACATGGCAAAAATTAGAACCCGCAAAAATTTCGTGTCACACGTTATTTGCCAACAAGCTACATGACTTTAGCAGTAACATTCCGACACGTTTATTTCTGATTGCAGCGTTGACACTAACCTATCGCCTCAAGTGTTGTGGAACAACTTTTTCAACTATCCAGGTGCAAGCTCTGTGATTGGTGGCCCACTGGCACAGTTCGCGCCTTTCGTGGCCACCAGTCCTCCCTATCAGTTGCCTTGGTTACCCAACGTTAGGCTATTGTCCGTGATACCCACCGCAAGATTTCCGACTGGTGTCAATCTCCAAAGTCCTGTTCGCTGGAACAGTCCCACCTGGCAGGGATATGAAGAGTGTATCCAGTCTATCCAGAGTGACGAGTGAATAAAAAGATGTAGTAAATCGGAAGGCTTTTGGCTTTTCATAAATTAGAATGGAGCCTTCTAGTTCATATTCTTTAGTAACCCCATGTAGGGGTCATACAGGACATTTTGTTTCCTAATGTTGTTCACCATTTTTTCCAGTCGCAGTAAACCTCTGTTAAGACGCTTCTCGTAACTGATCGAATTTAGATCCGGTAATTATTTTACTAATCGTTGCAGTCGGTGTTGATCATTCAGAGATTAACTAACAAATTTACAAACTAACGAATTTACAAACTGCTAAGTTAGGGCCGTTCTGGGTCCATTTATAATCTTTCTGTAAGACAGCCTCGGTCGTCAGATTCCGTATTTCTCGGAGGGAACGTAGTTACAGTTAACCTCTAAGTCGTGCAGAAAAGACGAATTTAAACATGCAGTTAGACCAAACGAGAGTTGAATATCGTCACCGTATCTTTTTGTTAGTTGGGTTTTCATCAAGTTATATAAACTAATTTGGTTCATGACATCGGTTTTGTTAAGGGTTTAGATTATGATGACGTCTCCAAACACTTTTTGATATTTATTTCAACATAAAAAAACTGAATGCAAGAACTTAGAGCTTAAATATATGTTAAATTATATCAATTTAAAAGTAATCCTTAAGAAGTAACTTCAGTCTGTAGTAAATCAATTATTTGGTATACCGAGGTATTGGAGTACTTGTTAACGTTAAAACATTGTCGCGTAACTTTTCTGACCATTTTTATTCTTAGTCTGTGAACTTATTACGCTATTGGGCGGAAAGAAAATGGCAGATGGCAGTCATGTGCAATGCAGTAGTCCCCCGGCCCTAGTCGCGCTCGACTCATTCCGCTCACCTTATTATTTCTTCATAGTACTCGGGACAAAAAATGTAAGCGAAAATAGGGCCTCAGCTCGTAGTCAACACACAGCCCGTGCACTCCATGCGCCTTATTAACACCGCCGTACCATAACATGAGAAAGTCTGCGTCTCACTGGTGAGTTTGTACAACAACTGAGCGTACACCGTGGTTTCCTGATCTTGCGACCAAATATGTTTTCTAATATCATTCAAATGCGTAATTGTAATAAAAGCATTGTGCCAGGAATGAAGCTCATTTTCAAGCTCAGCTGGCTTTTCTGGCCTGTGCATCTTCAAAATAAATCTCGGCCAGTGATAAGCTCTCTACCAGCGGCTCTTGGCTACGTCCCTGTGTCCAATACATCTTTTTGTTTTCGGTACGATCCACGAGCTATTCCAAATTAACGCTGACCCTTTGAGGCCCACTATTTTTTCGAAGCGAAGACAGGAGGTTGGGGGCATACAGAGTATAAACAGACGAAAAAAACTGCTTCTGCGACAAAATCTGTTTATTGTTAACGGGGTAATACAATACCAGGTATATATTATCATTGAGACGTATTTAAAATACACTATTAAATAAATATATTAGTTTTAATTTTCTTTAAGGCATCTTAACAATTGATTCTGGTGACAAATTCTTGGTACGTTTGTCGGCAGTAGAAAACAAATCGCAGTACTTTCTGCCTAACAAATACTTTTACAGAATTCGATCAAATTCAAAATGGTCCTTCGCAGTCTTTGATGCACCACAAGGAAGAATTTGGTTTTATCAGTATCAAGACCGTTTTCCCGAGATGATTGTGGCCTTCTTGGATCTGCCACAAAAAAAGGAAGAGACTGAGGGATGGCCGCTTCTCATCTGAAAGCGCGAGAACGTTTGGGAATGAGACAGTAAAAACCAAAAACAAGACAGAAATAGAGACAAAAGAGAGCGAGCAAGGAAAGAAAACTATAACATTGCTTTTCGGCGTTTTCCTCTTTTTCCCGGACTTTCCTCTTTCACTTTTTCGTGCTCCGTCTTGCATCCTTGCTTTCACGCAACTCGTGCGCTCTCGGAGAGAGGCTACGAAGAATGCTCGTAAATAACGTGACCAAACTGGTCCCTTACTCCGTCTCTACACATCTTACCGGTCCTGTTTTTGAAAAAATAACAGTAAGGTAGTCTAATTTTCTTGTATGTATAAGACCTTTTTCTGACAGATCAGTTGTCGTCAAAGTGATTTCGCTACCACCGGGTGTATCGACTTGATTTCCTTGGCGGTCATTGGTAACATGTGATCGTGTTCATCAATAAATTTGGTTGGTGTGACTGTGCAGTATGGCATATGACAGTGTGGTCTGTTGAGTGCCGGATAGTACTGTCTGTAACAAAGATAGGCAAAA
>Ga0126338_10000287_pt1:0-2500 | contig 25070 bp, 12 predicted proteins | sample OrbCmetagenome_2_FD_92529 | JGI IMG/M metagenome (GOLD analysis project Ga0126338, IMG submission 92529) | Coral microbial communities from Petempiche,Puerto Morelos, Mexico - Orbicella C C metagenome | ecosystem: Host-associated > Invertebrates > Cnidaria > Coral | place... | reverse complement strand
AGTCCGTTTTATTTCTGGCACGAGAAAAAACTGGCAATGTTCAGGCCTTGTATCGACTTTTTATCAACAAACATGGGTGGTTAACTTTAGGAAGTCGGGACTTCTTTCTTTAATCTTTATTTAAATGTTAATAGGGATCAGGAGTCATCAAGGCCGGATTTGCCGGAGATCAGATTCCCAAGTACCATTTTCCAAACTAGTAAGTAACCTCTTGTTGTCGTCCATACAGTCAATTTTATATTGCATGCTTGAACAATCAATATACGCTTACTTTGAGTTCATTAATTAACAGATTGCATTTATTTGAAATGACGAATTTTTTTGATTTTGCAAATAATTTGACGCGATAATAAGGGTCATTTTTTCCGCTTCAACAAAATCTAATAATTTGTAATTTCAGTATTATTTACCCCCTACCGAGGGTCTGAAAATGATCCAAAATTAAGGCTTTAAATTAAGCTTAAGCTCATTGAACTCATATTTCAACTTATTTAATTTAGTGTCCTTGATATCGCTGGGATGTAGATATCCCAGAATAAAAGGTCCGTTTATATCTGAGTTGCAATTTGTTGGTGGAAAATTCCATTTTTTTTATCTGCACCCCCTATGGAGGGCAAATTCTGACAGCCTAGTTTCTTGTTGTTGGCCCCTTTGAACGGTCAGTCTGGGAAACATGTTAAAAGAAATGACTATGTTAGAAAATATGAAGTTGTGAAAATCTTGTATGGACATTTACATGAAGCATCAGCCAGTAATTAGCTCTGAGTCTGCCTTCTGCCAGGCAGTTGTCCTAAAATATTACATTACTGACTTGATATCCTAACATGAAAAACAGCGTAGAAGGAAATTGGTAACTGTATATCTCTGCTGGCTGCCCTGAAGCAACATGTTTAAAAAATCTTGAGGTACATACACTGAACAAAGCATACATTGAAATTTGTGTTTGGTTAGCTGTAACTTAAGCTGCGCTGTAATTTAAATGTAAGGCCTGGACTACCAATGGCCAGTTATTATTGTGTAAATTGATTCTGTAGGAAGATTCTAGATCTTGATCACTCTTGCTTATTTTGTTTACTAGTGTCGGTCGCCCTAAACATATCCGGGTCATGGCTGGGGCCTTGGAAGGGGATATTTTTATTGGACCTAAAGCTGAAGTAAGTGGAATGATTTTCAAAAGACTTGAACCCTGTTAGACTATGTAAGAGTCCTTCTCTTGGGAGAGGATGCATGACCATTGATATGGGAATCTCTTCTCACTAGATAGGAACCTTGCAAACAAGGCCTTTAACTTAGATGTGTTTCTAAATAAAATATGGACACATTGTTGCCGACTATCATTTTAATTACAAGGCTGTGCTCTGAGACAATTTTCAGGGAGCTCTTTGGGCTCCCAACCTTGCCAACTGGGATGCCCTACTCTCCAGGTTGGTTGCCCAATACAATTAATTCATCAATTAATTAATTTATTAATTGAGTGATGACCGATGATCAATCGTGTCTTCAAATCTTTCTCTGGACAGTTCAAATATATGATCTTTCACATATTCACTTGTATTAGTGGTGTTCTGTTGTTCAAATCTTCATGTTATGCTGCCGTCCATGGAGGAGCACGCTTACAAGTTGAATGTTGGCAGGAATAAGATCTGCGACAGATGGGATGGTGTAATCAGTATAATCCCATTGAGTAGACAAAGGTTTTCCTGTTTACTGATTAGTGGTATTTTCCATAGTATGGTATAAAAATGTAGCAGGTCGAGTGGTGTTACGATATTATCTATCACTAGATATTACTTAAATTTCTTTTCATTTGTTGGTCTTGAGCCTCTGGGAAATAACAGTGACTAATATTGTTCTTTGTAGGAACATAGAGGACTCCTAAATATTAAATATCCTATGGAAGTAAGTGAGGTTATTTTTTATCACATTGGATTCATTTAGCCTGCCAAAAATTGGAACCACCAATAAATTCATATAACTTTTATTATTTTGTAGCATGGTGTTGTAAGAGACTGGAATGACATGGAAAGAATATGGCAGGTACTGTAGAGGAATATGGCTCTGTTTTTTTTTTTACTTTTGACTTTTGTTTCATGAAAGACTGACTAACTTCTACTGTCTTTGCCTTTTAAGTATATTTATTCAAAGGATCAGCTACAGACATTTTCAGAAGAGGTAAGCTTATTTAAGGGTCACATACTTGCATTTTAAACACTTTAATGGAACTTCATTCTCAAAGAAAATGTTTGTTTTGCTTTTCCCTCAGCATCCTGTGTTACTGACAGAAGCTCCCCTTAATCCACGGCGAAACAGAGAAAAATCTGCGGTCAGTACTGAGACAAAAAACTGCTCTTTTTGAGAATTATCATTAATTTATTCCATTCCGTGACCAAAATGATTGCTCTTTTTTTCTGATGTATAGCCTGCGTAGCAAGCGTTTCTGTGGGGTTCGGGAGCAAAGAATTACGGCGCGAAAAATGGAGCGAGTAAAAGAGGGGGGAGG